>OLGY01000003.1_pt1 | contig 249529 bp, 238 predicted proteins | sample 1605951 | NCBI WGS metagenome assembly OLGY01 (sample SAMN03283280) | human gut metagenome | biome: human-associated habitat; material: feces | host: Homo sapiens | place: Peru | collected 2012
AACAAATTTCATATAAAATCAAATTCACGGACAACCGCAAGGGTTGTCCCTACGGCTTTCATCAAATGAAAATGCTCGTAGAATAAAGCCTTCCTCTGATGGGCAACAAATGCTCCCTTTATCCACCACAGGCGGCGGTCGCAACCTGCCGCATCACAATTAAATTGTAAATTTCACAAAATTGTGCTACAATGAATTTATAAAATCTGAAAAGGCAAGGGCTTTTTCTTTATATAGGAGAATACTATGAATATCAAGGATATACTTTCAAAATGCGACCACACACTTTTGTCACAGACGGCAACGCTTGACGATATTAAAGAAACCTGCACAGATGCGATAAAATACGGTACTGCATCGGTTTGCATACCTGCTTGTTATGTCAAAGAAGCAAAGGAGTTTGTCGGCGATAAAACGGCGGTTTGCACGGTAATCGGCTTCCCGAACGGATATTCCACGACGGCGGCAAAATGCTTTGAAACACGTGATGCGGTCGAAAACGGTGCTGATGAAATTGATATGGTAATAAATATCGGTTGGCTCAAAGATAAAAAATATGACGATATATTATCGGAAATAAACGAGGTCAAAAAAGCGTGTAACGGAAAGCTGTTAAAGGTTATTATCGAAACCTGCCTTTTGACAGATGACGAAAAAATCAAGATGTGTCAGATTGTTTCAAAATCCGATGCCGATTACATTAAGACCTCAACAGGCTTTTCAACCTCGGGTGCGACAAAGCACGATATTGAGCTTTTCAAGGCTAATGTTACGGGCGATACAAAAATCAAGGCGGCGGGCGGAATATCTTCCGTTGAGGATGCGGAAGAATTTATAAAGCTCGGCGCATCAAGGCTCGGAACAAGCCGGATTGTTAAAGCGGTCAAGCAGGGAAATCTTTTATAAGGAAATGATTTTATGTCAAAAAGAGTGTTTTTAATTGTGCTTGATTCCTGCGGCGTGGGTGTGCTTCCCGACGCTTCGGAATTCGGCGATTACGATTGCAATACGTTAAAAAGAATATCGGCGTCGCCCGAGTTTTCGGCTGAAAATATGCTGAAAATGGGTATCGGTAATATCGCAGGCTGTGATTATCTGAAAAGTACCGATAAGCCTCTTGCGGCGGTCGGCAAATGCGCTGAGCTCTCACGGGGCAAGGACACTACAACGGGCCATTGGGAAATTGCGGGTGTTATTTCAAAAAAGCCTATGCCGACTTATCCCGACGGCTTCCCGAAGGCTATTATCGATGAGTTTTCCAAAAAAACGGGTAGGGGAGTTCTCTGCAATAAACCCTATTCGGGTACGCAGGTTATCAAGGATTACGGCGACGAGCACATAAAAACGGGCAAGCTTATTGTCTATACCTCGGCAGACAGCGTGTTCCAAATTGCGGCGGACGAAGAAGTTGTACCGCTTGAAGCACTCTATGAATACTGTAAAATCGCACGCAAAATTTTATGCGGTAAAAACGCTGTGGGCAGGGTAATTGCAAGACCGTTTATTAAAAAAGACGGCGAGTTTATAAGAACTGCAAACCGTCACGATTTTTCACTTGAGCCGCCGAAGCCTACATTATTGGATATGCTTTCAGGCAACGGCAAAGCAGTTTATGCGATAGGTAAAATATACGATATTTTCGCTTCCCGTGGCATAACGGAGCACGTGTTCACACATTCCAATAAAGAGGGAATGGAAAGGACTTTGGAAGCTGTTTCAATGGATTTTGAGGGGCTTTGCTTTACAAATCTTGTTGATTTCGATATGCTCTACGGTCACAGGCAGGATATTGACGGCTATGCCCGTGCTTTCTCGGAATTTGATAAATGGCTTCCGTCTTTTACGGAGAAAATGCGAGATGATGACATTCTTATCATTACGGCAGACCACGGCTGCGACCCCGGTGACAACAGCACGGATCATACAAGAGAGTATATTCCGCTTGTGGTTTACGGTAAAAAAATCAAACCTGAAAATCTCGGTATTCGAAAGACCTATGCCGATATTTCCGCAAGTATCGCCGAGTATTTCGGAATTGATTACAGCGGCGCAGGGGAGAGCTTTTTCTCAAATGTCAAGAAATGAGGTAGCTTATGACTAAACAAGAGCTTTGCACTTTGGCAATTAAAAGTATGAACAATGCCTATTCGCCTTATTCGGGTTATAAGGTCGGTGCGGCATTGCTTTGCGATAACGGTAAGGTTTATACGGGCTGTAATGTGGAAAATTCGTCATACGGTGCTACCGTTTGCGCCGAAAGAACTGCGATTTTCAAGGCGGTAAGTGACGGAGAACGTGATTTTTCAATGCTTGCCGTGGCAGGCGGTAAGGAAAACGAATTGAGCGATAAGTTTTTGCCGTGCGGCATCTGCCGTCAGGTTATGGCTGAATTTTGCAAGCCCGAGTTTACAATTTTGGTTGTAACAGGCGAAAACACATATAAGGAATTTACTCTTTCGGAGCTTTTGCCGAATGCTTTTTCGCTATAAGTGTCTTAAATGAGACAAAATTAAAAGCTCACAAAAAATATTTTAACGGTCAAACGAACATTATATTTGACAAATTTATAAAAGCATACGCTTAAAAACAACAGATGAACTTAAAATCAGCTTCCGATTTAATGCTTTGAACTCATTTTGAGAATATTTGAACCTTTTAGCTTTTGAAAATAACAATGTACTTCAAAAACGTTGATAATTGAACGTTTTTATAAATTTTGACAAGTCAAATTTTTAGTAATACAATACAGATACACAATCGATTTGTGTATTGCATAAAGGAGGAATGGTATTGTACGAGATAATAATCGAAAACACTACGGCATTTTGGCTGATACTTCTCGCCGCATTCACGATAATTGAAGCGGCAACCGTGCAGCTTGTGTCTGTTTGGTTTGCGGTAGGTGCCTTAGGTGCACTCGTGTCGTCGTTTGCACATGCGGATTTCAAGGTGCAGGTAATAGTTTTTATTGCCCTGTCGATATTGAGCCTCATTGCCACAAGGCCGCTTGTTAAAAAGTTTACCAAATCCAAGCTTCAGTCAACGAACGCAGACAGGTGTCTTAACAAGACAGCCGTAGTTGTTGAACAAATCGACAACCTGAACGCAAAGGGTCAGGTAAAGGTCAACGGGAATATTTGGTCGGCAAGAAGCATAGATGATAAAATAATTCCCGAAAATACGCTCGTTAAGGTTTTGAAAATCGAGGGCGTGAAAGTTATAGTTGAAGAAATAAAGGAGTAAATGAATTATGGGCTATGTATTTTTAGGTATTTTAATTGTAGTTCTTGCGATTGTTGCGGCAAACATTAAGATTGTTCCGCAATCAAAAGCATACGTAATTGAACGCTTGGGTGCGTACAGCGCAACTTGGCAGACTGGTTTTCATGTGAAAGTTCCGTTTTTTGAGAGAGTAGCAAAAATTGTTTCTCTTAAAGAGCAAGTAGTTGATTTCGATCCGCAGCCCGTTATCACAAAAGATAACGTAACAATGCAGATTGATACGGTTGTATTCTTCCAGATAACCGATCCGAAGCTTTACACTTACGGTGTTGAAAGACCGATTTCGGCTATCGAAAATCTTACCGCTACAACGCTTCGTAATATTATCGGCGAGCTTGAGCTTGACGCAACACTCACTTCCCGTGATACAATCAACGCTAAAATCAGAGTAATTCTTGACGAGGCAACAGACCCGTGGGGCATTAAGGTAAACCGTGTTGAGCTTAAAAATATCATTCCTCCCCGTGAAATTCAGGACGCAATGGAGAAGCAGATGAAGGCAGAGCGTCATCGCCGTGAGGCAATCCTTACCGCAGAGGGCGAAAAGGCAAGTAAGATACTTGTTGCCGAAGGTCATAAAGAGTCACAAATTCTTGACGCAGAGGCTCAAAAACAGGCGGCTATTCTTCGTGCAGAGGCTGTAAAAGAGGCTAAAATCCGTGAGGCAGAGGGTGAAGCTGAGGCTATCCTTGCCGTACAGAGAGCGAATGCAAAGGCAATAGAACTTATAAATCAGGCAAATCCCAATCAAGCGGTGCTCACTCTCAAGAGCCTTGAAGCATTTGCAAAGGCTGCCGACGGTCAGGCTACAAAGATTATCATTCCGTCGGAAATTCAGGGCATTGCAGGGCTTGCAACAAGCCTCAAAGAGCTTGTAACAGACGAAAACAAAGAATAAGTATCAAATCGCTTTAACCTTCAAAGCAAAATAAAATCGGCGTGTATCGAGCAATCGATATGCGCCGTTTCTATAATACTTATACACTTTTTCAGTGCGTATAAGTACAAAAACAGAACTGTTAACATTCGTGATTGAAAAACAAAAGAGTGTTCATAAGTCAAATCCCTTATGAACACTCGATATGGTCGAGATGACAGGACTTGACAATGCAAGCCTTGTCAGTTTTTCTTCTATAAGTTCTGCTGAAAATTCAAAGAGCAAAAATAGCAGCTACAAAAATATATTCAAAAAAACTAACAATAACAACCCGAAACAGGGTGGTAGCGAAACAAAGCTGTTGTGAGGGCGTTTATAACCGAACAGGCGACTTGAGCGTGACCTGTTTCGGAAAGGAGAAATGACGGCGTGGGTGAGGGATGGTTTTTTCAATAAAAAAGCCGTCACGAACGATACAAAGTCCGTGACGACGTGGTCGGAGTGACAAGACTTGAACTTGCGGCCCCTAGACCCCCAGTCTAGTGCGCTACCAGCTGCGCTACACCCCGAAATATATAACAGTAAATTAAGTGTGGGATATGATTTACGCTTGAAAACATAGGTCATATTTTTTACTGCCCGAGTATATTATCATATATTTAATTGTTTTGCAAGTGATTTTTTGATTTTTTTCGCTTTTTTTCTAAATTTTCGGAATTTTTCGTTAAAAATGCGTCGTAAGTGGTTTTTTACTTGTCTTTTTACTTTTAATATATTAGAATAAAAGTATAAATTTACGGAGGGAAAATATGCCTGATTATTTTGATTGCTTCAAGATAAATTGTTCCCCTGTTTCAAAAAAAGAGTGCACAATCACTGCCGGGGATACAAGATTAACTGTTTTGACGCCTTGCCTTGTTCGTGTCGAGGCGTCTGATGACGGCTGCTTTTGCGACGAGCCTACGCAAGCGGTGTGGTTTAGGGACTTTGATAACCCGAAATTCACTCAAAGCGTTATTAAAAATCACATTGTTGTTAAAACCGAGCTTGCCGAGTTTTGCTATGACACTAAAAAGCACAGGATGTTATACATAAATCTTGCCGATTCCCGTCATATAACCGATTTCAACTCGGGCAATTTGAAAGGTACTTGCCGAACTTTAGACGGCTCTTGCGGAAAAGAACCGCTTGAGGACGGAATTGTGTCCCGAAACGGCGTTGCAATGCTGAGCGATGGTAAATCGCTTGTTATCTGTGGGGACGGACTTCCTAAACCGAGAGCGCATAAGCAGTCCGACGATTATTACTTCGCATACGGAAACGATTACATAAGCGCCGTGCGTGATTTCTTTAAGCTGACAGGCTTTGCGCCGCTTATTCCGAGATTTGCTTTGGGAAATTGGTGGTCAAGGTATAAGGCATATACTCAAGAGGAATATCTTACCCTTATGAATAGGTTTATTGACAGCAAAATACCAATTACGGTTGCGACTGTCGATATGGATTGGCATTGGGTTGATGTTAAGAAGAGATTCGGAAAGGAAGCGGCGAAGAATTCGCATTGCAATACCGCTAAGGAGAGATATTTCGATATGATGTCCGGCGGCGGATGGACGGGCTACAGCTGGAATACGGAGCTGTTTCCCAATCCGCAGGAATTTCTCAAAAATCTTCACGATAACGGTTTTAAGGTTACGCTTAATCTTCATCCTGCAACAGGAATACGCTTTTTTGAGGATTGTTATAACGATTTTGCAAAATTTATGGGCGATGACCCGAATGAGAAAAAGCACTACAGATTTGATATAACCGATAAAAAGTTTATAGAGGCATATTTCAGTATTGTTCATAAGCCGCTTCAGGATATGGGCGTGGATTTTTGGTGGATTGATTGGCAACAGGGCAATAAGACTGCCACTCCCGGACTTGATCCGCTTTGGGCGTTAAATCACTATCATTCGCTTGATATTGCGAGAGACGGCAAGAGGCGACCGCTTATTCTTTCGAGGTTTGCAGGCGCAGGCTCACACCGTTATCCGCTCGGATTTTCGGGCGATACATTCCAAAATTGGAATGTGCTTGATTTTCAGCCGTATTTCACTTCGACAGCCACAAATATCGGCTACACTTGGTGGAGCCACGACATCGGCGGCCATCATATGGGCAAGAAAGACGATGAACTGTATCTTCGTTGGGTTCAGCTTGGCGTATTCTCTCCGATAATGAGGCTTCATTCGACCTCTAATGAGTTTATGGGCAAAGAGCCTTGGAAGTATTCAAAGAGCGTTGAAACGGTTGTCAGCGACTTTATGAGGCTTCGTCACAGGATGCTTCCGTATCTCTACACGATGAATTACAGAACGCATACCGACGGCAGGGCAATTTGCGAGCCTATGTACTATGAATATCCCGATTGCGACGAGGCATATGACCGCAAGAACGAGTATCATTTCGGCTCTGAATTGATTGTCGCACCGATAACCGAGCCTAAAAATAAAAACACCTTGCTTGCAGGCACAAAGGCTTGGATACCCGATGGCAGATATACGGATATTTTTAACAATCGCATATATAACGGACCAATGAGCGTTAAGCTGTTCCGTGACGACAGCACAATACCCGTGCTTGCGAAAGAGGGTGCTATAATTCCGCTTGGAATGAACGGCGAGGATAATTCCTGTAAAAATCTAGACGGCTTGGAAATTCTAATTTACAGAGGAAGCAACAGCTTTTCAATGTACGAGGATGACGGCGAAACAAAGGAATTTGAAGACGGCAAATTTGCGTTTACCGATTTTGAGGTTGCCGAAAAAGATGATACTGTCGAGTTTTATATAAAGCCCGTAAGAGGGGACAAGACGGTTATTCCGACCGTGAGAGCTTATACTCTTTCATTCAGAGATATTGTAAGTGCAAATGTCATTGTTGCGGTAAACGGCAAAGAAAAAGAGTGTAAGGTCTTAAAGGATAACGGATATGTAAGCGTTTTGTTAAAAGAGATATATCCCGAGGACAGCGTTAAAATTACACTTTCAAATACGGCTGTTCTTAAAAATACCGACAGGAGAGAGGCTCTTATTGAGCTTGTGTCAAAATATCAGCTCAATAACAATATTAAGCCTGCTATGTTCGGCGCATATGTTGACGGAAAAACAAACACGCTCAAGGTCAAAAAATGCTTCAGAGAGCCGATTGAGGAAATCGAAAAACTCTTATAATCGTGATTTAATTTGCAAACGGTTTAGTGTTTTTAGAGGTGATTGCTATGGGTACAAAAGAGTTTGCATACATTTTCGGCGATGTAATCTGTCTTATAATGCTTTTGTTCATAAGTAACGCATCAAGACGGCATACTAAGATACTTCTTGCGGAGAGATACTTCCTTGAAATGTCGCTTGCTACGGCAATTTTGCTTATATCCGATATAATTTGGCCGCTTGTAAATGGTGTTAAGCTTCCGGGCTTCAGACTTCTCAATATTATAATAAACTTAGTTTATATGGTCTTGACGGGCTTTATCGGATTTTTGTGGATTGTATATGTTGATTTTAAGGTTCGTCGCAGACTTGACAGCTCTCATTATAAAAGAGTTACCATGTTTTCAATTCCGATGTTGGTTTTGTTGGTCTTAACGCTCACTTCTCCCAAAACGCATATTTTGTTCTATATTGACGAGAACAACTGTTACCGCAGAGGTAAGCTTATGTGGATAAGAATATGCGTTATGATTCTTTACGTTTTGTGGGCGGCGGTGCTCACTCTTGTCGGAATAAAACGGCAAAAAACAAAGCAGAAAAAGGATGAAATGCGTGCACTTTTGCAGTTTATCTTTTTCCCGCTTATCGGCATATTTATGCAGCAGTTTTATTTGAATTTGCCGTTTACCGCTGTCGGAATTTCTCTTTCGGTTTTATTGGTATTCATAAATGTACAAAATAAGCAAATTTCAATAGATACGCTCACGGGCATTAACAATAGACGGCAATTAACTCTTTATATCGATTCCGAGCTTAGTGCTTCCACTAAAAAAGGTGAATTATATTATCTGATTATGGATATTGATAAGTTCAAATCAATCAACGATACCTACGGACACCTTGAGGGCGATAACGCACTTATTAAAATTGCGTTACTGTTGAATTCCCTGTGCGAAAAGCAAAACGATTTCGTTGCACGCTACGGCGGAGACGAATTTGTTATCGTGTGCAGACGGCATAGCGAAGCGGAGATTGAAGCCTTGAAGCAGGAGATTTTAAGTGCCGTTTCCAAATTGAACGACGAGGAAACGCTTCCGTATATGCTGTCTTTGAGCATAGGAAGTGCGAAGTTTGATATTACCAAAAGTAATGATGAAATATTTGCCGAAGCGGATAAAAAGCTCTACTCGATAAAATCCGAACGCACGAATGTTAACGCATAAGCTTTTTTGAGTGTAAATCGCAAATTTATGTTGATTTTATGGGAATAATTGAGTATTATTATATTTGTAATTTTTAATTGTTTGCAGGTGAAAGCTATGATTAGTGATATTCAGAAAGAAATAATGCGACTTAAAAAGGAAAAGGATATTTGTATTCTTGCCCATTCCTACGTCGCTCATGAAATACTTGAAATTGCCGACTTTACGGGAGACAGCTATGCACTCTCCGTGAAAGCCGCTTCCGCACCGCAAAAGACCGTGATTATGGTCGGCGTTCGTTTTATGGCTGAGACTGTAAAAATTCTCTCTCCCGAAAAGACTGTTATCCTTGCTCATGATGAAGCAGGCTGTCCTATGGCGGAGCAGATGGATAAGGACATGATTTCGGCTGTCAAACAGCAGTATCCCGACTATAAGGTTGTGGCATATATAAACACTACCGCAGAGCTTAAAACGGTTTGTGATGTGTGCGTTACTTCGTCGTCGGCTGTTAAAATTGTAAGTCAGCTTCCCGATAAAAATATTCTCTTTATTCCCGATTGCAACCTCGGCGCTTATGTGGCTGAGCAGGTTCCCGATAAGAATTTCAAGCTCTTGCAGGGCGGCTGTCCCGTTCATGCTTCGGTAAATGAAAGAGAGGTTATAGCGGCGAAGCAGAAGCATCCCAATGCACTTTTGCTCGTTCATCCCGAATGTACCGCAGAGGTTACAAAACACGCTGATTATATCGGCTCGACCTCGGGTATTATGGAATTTGCTAAAAAGAGTGAAAATAAAGAATTCATTATCGGTACGGAGATTTCTATTGCGGAGCATTTACAGTATGAGTGTCCGGATAAGATGTTCTATTATCTTTCGCAGAAGCTTATTTGCAAGAATATGAAAATGTCAACGCTCTGTGATGTTTACAATGCTGTTCGCGGTCGTTCGGGAGAGGAAATCAAGCTTGACGCCGACACGATAGCAAAGGCTCGTAAATGTATCGACGAGATGATTAGACTCGGCGGCTGAGGTGTTTTAATTGGCAGAAAATAAAAAGGTTATGATAGGTATGAGCGGCGGCGTTGACTCTTCGGTTGCCGCTTTCCTTTTACAAAAAGAGTCACTCGAGGTTATCGGAGCTACAATGAAGCTCTATAACAACGAGGATATAGATTTTGTTTCCGAAAAGACCTGCTGCTCGCTTGACGACGTTTTAGACGCAAAGAGCGTTTGCGCAAGGCTCGGTATTCGCCATTACACACTTAATATGACGGATGATTTCAAAAAAGAGGTTATCGAACGCTTTATTTCGGCATATCAAAACGGATTTACACCAAACCCGTGTATTGACTGCAACCGTTATATGAAATTCTCGAAAATGCTTCATAAGGCGCAGGAGCTTGATATAGATTATGTTGCGACAGGTCATTATGCAAGAATTGAAAAGCAGGGCGATAGGTATATCTTAAAAAAGGCCGTTGATTTGTCAAAGGATCAAAGCTATGTTCTCTATTCGCTCACACAAGAGCAGTTAAAGGTAACAAAATTTCCGCTTGGCAATTACACAAAACAGCAGGTGCGTGAAATTGCCGAGGAAAACGGCTTTGTTAACGCACGAAAGCACGAAAGCCAAGATATTTGTTTTGTTCCCGACGGGGATTACAGTAAATTTATCGAATACTACACGGGCAAGACCTATCCCTGCGGCGATTTTGTCGATATGAACGGTAAAAAGCTCGGAGAGCACAAGGGAATTATCCGTTATACGATAGGGCAGAGGAGAGGGCTCGGACTTGCTTTGCCGGCTTCTATGTACGTTGTTGAAAAAGATGTCGATAATAACAAAGTTATTCTCGGATTCAATGACGACCTTTTCAAAAAAGAAGTAAATGTTAAAAATATTAGCTTTACCGCTTGTGACGGACTTGATAAACCCGAACGCTTGTGCGCTAAAATCAGATACAATCAAAAGGAACAGCCCGCAACGGTAACGCAGACGGACGAAAACCACTTTAAGATTGTTTTTGATGAACCGCAAAGAGCCATAACAAAGGGTCAAGCGGCGGTTTTATATGACGGCGACACGGTTGTCGGCGGCGGAACAATAGAATAAGAAAAAACAAAAGGTTGTTGAAACGAAAATTTCAACAACCTTTTTTGTCAGTTTTGTTTTAACTCTTTTTCAAGCTCCTGCTTTTTCTTTAACGCTTCGCTTACCGACAGCGCAGTAAGGAAGAACGATACAAGTGCAAACAAGCATTTAATTGTTTTCTTCATAAAATCACCGTCTTTCAAAATTCCTCATAGTATAAGCTGTCTTTTTCGCTTAAACCGTCAATGTTTTTTATAAGCTTGATTTTAGCAAGTGCGCTTTCGGGGGTCATATTGAAAAGCGGTATCGCTCCGCTTGCTATAATGCTGTCCGTAGAGCCGTAAAACGCTTCGTTTCTTCTGATAGGGCAGAGATAAAAGCTAATTCCGTTTTGCTTGCATTTTTCAATGAATTCAGGCAATTTGTTTCCGTCGGCAGTACCCGAATGATAGGTGGTGTGTATTATCGCCGACTGTTTAGTCTTTTCAATGTCAAAAACAGAGTAGTCAATATCGGGAAATGCTCTTATTAAAAGCACTCTTTTATCTAAGCTTATTTTATCGCCGACTATTCTCGGCAACGGGTTTGAAATTTCATCATAAGATATACCTGATTTTCTGTTGAAAGAGATATATCCGCTGCTATCAGCTTCGGCAAGATAAGTGTTGTTTATAGAATTGAAATCAGCCGATACGAAATCCGCTTCATAAAGCCTTGTGGCAAGATGTATAAGACTTTTTCCGTTTGAATTTTTATACGGTACAACAAATCCTTTTCCGCCGTTTTCAATGTAATTTACAGCGAGTTCAAGGTTGTCTAAAGCATTGGAACGGGGATCGGTGATAACAAAATTTGCACTTACAAAACATACGGGCAAATCAATGTGTCGCAATGCCATAGCAACGAGGCTTGAGGTAAAGGGAAGCGTGTCCGTGCCGTGCATAATTATAATTCCGCCGTAATTTGAAAGGTCAGTAGAAAGAATTGTGTTTATAAGCCTTTCATAAAATGAGTTGTCAGCATTTTCCGAGAGTATTTCGCACACCTTTACGTTTTCAAGCTCGGTGTCCTTGTGCTCCTTCAAAAACTTTTCGATTACAGGTGCGTTTGCAGGGTTGATAACATTGTCGTTTTTCTCGCTTGCAATTGTGCCGCCCGTGTGTAAAACAAGAATTTTCATTTAATCACCTATTTCTCTTACGGCTTTTTTGTAGTCGTCATATGTAAGATAAGAATTTATAATTTTAAGCATGGCATTTGCGCTCATATGCTCGGGGAGGGAAAGCTCTTTCAAAAGCCGCTTTCTTTTTTCCTGCGAATTGTCTTTTCCGCATATACCGTCCTCAAAAAGGTCGGTCTTTGTAACGAGCCTGCGTTCATTTTCGCTTGGGGATACGCTTTTTCCGTCAATACCGGCTTTTTTTAACGCCTCAAGTATAATTTCACTTTTAACACCCTCAACGCCTAATTTGCCCTCTTTTGACGGCGTATCCTTACGGCGCTCCTTGCCGAATATATCGGGGATATAAACGTGCGTGATTTTCTCGGGCGGAACAATTCCCGATAAGAACGAGCGTATAACAAAGCCTGCCGAGTCCGAGTCTGTCAAAACGACAATGCCTTTTTTATCGGCTATCATTCTTATAAATTTTTGCTTTTCCTTGTCCTTGAAAACGCCGAAGCCGTCCGTTTCTATAATTACTGCGTCGAGGATAGACGACAGCTTTATTTTGTCATATTTTCCCTCGACTATAACCGCTTGGTCAATTTTTATCATAATTTTCTCCGTCAGTTCATTGCACAGCTAATCTCAACCAAAAGCTTTTCGAGTACCGTTTTTTCGTCGCTTGTTCGAAGCTTAATTTTTTCGTCGGCACCCTCAAGCAGCTCAATGCACCGCTTTAGCTGCGTCATATCAAGGCTTCTGCAATCTCTTTGTGCGTTGCGAAGCCGAAATTCCACATTTTTATAGTTGTAATAATCCTTGAAAAAGTCTGCACTCTTACCTGCAAGAATAGATGCCTTAACCCTATACATATCGACAAAATTACTTGCAAGCGCACCTAAAATCAGTTCGGGCTTTTCCTTGTCTTGAAACAGCTTGTTAAGAATTGTAAGGCTTTTTGCGAGATTTTTTGAAAGCAACGCCTTTGATAGGTCAAAAACATTTGCCTCAAGCGATTTTATGCAAACAGCGTCTATATCCGAATAGGTAAGCTCTCCGCTTTTTTTGTAATCCGCAAGCTTTTCAACTTCGTTTAGGAGAATGTTAAGGTCGTCGCCCACGGTGTCGATAAGATAAAACGCAACCTGCTTGTCAACTGTAATACCACGCTTTTTAAGTCCGCTTGCAACCGTTTTTGCAAGTGAGGTCCTGTCCATTTTGTCAAGGCACACGCTTTCGCCGTATTTTGTGAAAACTGAAATTACATTTTTCCACTTTGTGTTCTTTTTAGGATTTATATCGGTTGTGTCCTGCCAAAAAACAGCAACAGTGGTTTCGGGCATATCCTTAATCCAGCTTTCAAAACGCTCCTTATCGGCGGAATAAAAGCTGTCAAGCGGAAAGTCCTTCATAAACGTACAGGTGTATTCGGAAAAAGCGGGGAGAGTGTCCGTCGAGTCGATGAGCTCGTCGATAGGGGTGTTGTTCTCTGCGTCGAATTTACGAAGATTAAAGCCCTCCATATCGGCATTTACACATTTTTTTGCAATGAGATTTGCATAGTGCTGCTTCAAATAAGGCTCGTTGCCGTAAATCAAATACGCATTTGAAAACTTACGCTCTTTTATTTGATTTTTAAGAGTAGCTTCATCAATTTGAGACATTTTAATATCCTTTCCGCCTATGAGAGCTTGACTTCGAGAGCCTTTTCGTTTGGCTTTGTGTATATGATCTGTCCGAAATTATCGGTGTTGATTTCTTTTGCATATTTTTCGTCACAAATAAGCAAATCACAGCTGTAATTTTCGGGTATGTAATCCGCATCAAGACAGATAAGAGCCGTCTTTTCGTGAAACATTATCTGACAAAATCCGCTTTGCGTTGCAACGGTCAAATCGGAGAGACTGTCCGTATGATGTTCAAGCGTTGATATTTTACCGTTGAAATACACGTCGTTTTTAAGTTCGCTGTCATTCGTCAAAATCTCATCGATTGTATAGGTCGAAATCAGCTCCTTCGCTCTTTTCGGCGAGGTATAAACAGCTAATAAATCGATACGGCTAATAGCGTTATTATCTATTATATCACAAACATTGCTTGCCGCATAGTCTTCGTTATCCGCAAATATAACAGCACAGTAGCCGTGATATTTTATAACCGCAGAAGTACCTTTTTCACTTTGGTTTATGATGGCCTTGGGTGTCGTAAAGGCTTCCGCATACACATAGGTACTGCAGAGCGTGAACACAAGAGCCAAGCACAAGGCGGTTATTTCCAAGATTTTACCTTTCTTATTCAAAATATGCTTCATAAACGCAAGCACGGTCATTGAAACAACAAAAACGGATATAATTATCGGCGAGTCAACAGGGAAAAGCAAATGTCTGATTGAAGACAGCCTTGTTGCGACGAATATAAGAAATTTTGCTATTTCTCCCGAAATTATAATAAGCGGGGCTCCCACAAATTTAAGTCCGATAACTGAAATTACAGAGCCTATCCCCGCAATTTCCATACACAGCTTTCCGAAGAAAACCATCAGAAGATTTGCTAAAAGTAAAACAAGGGATATGTTTTTGAATTTTAAGAAATAAACGGGAAGCGTAAATATATTTACACTTACGCAAACCGCTATAAGTGAATTGATATACTCAATTAAATATTTTATTTGTTTGGATTTAACCTTACGGAAAGGCTTTTGCAAAATTTTATCAACGCCGTTATACATAATCAATATGCCGAGTGATGCGAGCAAACTCAGCCACAAGCTGATGCTCAAAGCACAGTACGGATTTTGGAACAGCATTACTATCAACGAAAAGCCGATTGAATTTATGGGCTCTGCTTCCTTTTGGGCGATATTCGCAAGGTAAACCAAAATCATCATAAAGCCTGCTCTTACAACAGGAGGATTAGCACCTGTGAGCAATATGAAGAAAAGGCAGAAAATTATGGCGTTGATTGACGCTTTTTTGCATTTTACGCCGAGCTTACGCAGCCTGCTGTAAACAAGAGACGACCAAATGCTGACATGTAAGCCGGATACCGCAAACAGATGCGAAACTCCGCAAAGCCTAAAGGAATTGTTTACACGCTTGCTTAAATCTGACTTTTCGCCGAGGACAAGACCGCACACAACAGAGCCGCAATCATTCGGCAAAACGCTTTTTATCTCATTATAAAGCTTATATCTCACATTGAGTATAAGACTTAGTAAGTCTTTATTGTCGCCTTTAGTTATTTTGATGTCATCACTTTTATAGCTTGCACCGACAACAATATTTTTTGAACGGTAGTATTCGAGGAATTCGTCATCCTCGTTTCCGAGCATAAAGGTATTTAATGTAGCGGTAACGGTATCCGTCGGCTCAAAATCGATAGGGTAGGGCAAGGTGATTTTGATGTTAACAGCTTCCTTAACACCGTTTACCTCGCTTGTTCTTATCGTGTAATATTTTTGCGAGCCGTTGGTGGTCGGGAGGGTAATCAGGCTTCCCTTTACCGTAACCGTATTATCGCTGTATCGCTTTGAAATTATTTCATATTGTGCATTTGACGTTACAAACAGGCATAACGCTACGCAAACAGACAGTATTGCGGTGGGTATGGTCATATTTTGACGAAGCGGCTTTATCAAAAGAGATACAAACAATAAAGCAAGCGAAACCATAAGGGTAACGCTTGCCAGATTGTAATTATTGGCTTCGCACAACAGAGTCAATGCAAGAAGCATTGAAAATCCTATAACGGCAAGTGGGCGTTTCATAGCTTATACAAGTCTTTCGCCTAAGTTTTTACCGCTGAGCACGTGAAAATGGAGATGCATTACCGTTTGACCAGCACCCTCGCCGCAGTTGTTGATAATTCTGTAGCTGTCGAGCTTTAATTCACTTGCGAGCTTTGCAATAACCTCAAATATATGAGAGATAACAGAGGAATTACCGCCGTTAATTTCCTTTGCACAAGAAATATGCTCTTTGGGGACAACAAGGAAATGAACGTCCGACTGAGGTGCTATGTCATAAAACGCATAGCACAAATCGTCCTCATAAAGCTTCTTTGACGGAATTTCGCCTGAAATAATTTTGCAGAAAATACAATCACTCATATTTTTCACCTCATTTAAGCATTTCTTCAACTATTGAAGCGGTCTTTTCAAGAGCCTCGGAGATTTTAGAAATATCCTTTGCACCTGCCATTGCGCTGTCGGGCTTTCCTCCGCCCGAACCGCCTGCAACTGCCGCAACCTGACGGACAATGTTACCTGCGTGAGCACCGTGAGAAAGAGCGTCCTTACCTACACAGCAAGCAAATGAGCCTGTGCCTTTTTCCTTGCTTACGCTTGCGAATACGGCAACGATATTGTCGCCCTGCTCTTTAGCCTTATCGCACATAGAACGAAGCTCGTTAGCACCTGCCTCGCCCAAATCGGCGGTAATTACCTTAACAGCACCGATTTCCTTTGCGTTTTTCATAAGGTCGGAAGCTTTTGACGCTGCCATCTGTGAATTAAGCTCTGCAAGCTCCTTTTGAACTGCTTTGAGTTCTGCAACAGTTGACTGAGCCTTCGAAACAATATCGGAAACATTCGTGATTTTAAGAGCTGCCGCTGTATCATAAATTTCCTTATTTGCGTTATCGATATACTTCATAACATTGAAGCCTGTAACGCCGACAATTCTTCTGACGCCCGACGCTACCGACGCTTCGGAAACAATTTTGAAAAGTCCGAGATTACCTGTGTTGCTTGCGTGCGTACCGCCGCAAAGCTCGGTTGAAAAGTCGCCTGCCTTTACAACTCTTACTATATCGCCGTATTTTTCGCCGAAAAGAGCCATTGCACCGAGCTTTTTAGCCTCATCAATCGGCATTTCCTTTGTAACAACATCTGTTGCGGACATAATTGCAGTATTTACTTCGTTTTCAACAGCTTTAAGCTCGTCAGAGGTAAGAGCTGAGAAGTGCGTAAAGTCAAAACGAACTTCTTCGGGAGTTACAAGCTGACCTGCCTGCTCAACGTGGCTACCGAGCACCTTTCTCAAGGCAGCCTGAAGCAAGTGAGCAGCGGTGTGGTTACGCATTGTAGCTTCTCTTGTCTGCTTATCAACAACAGCCTGAACTTTATCGCCGAGCTTTAATGACTCGCCGTCGGTAATTGAGCCGTGATGAAGAATAACGCCCTCGTGAGTCTTTGTGGTTGATGTAACTTCAAAAGTAAATCCTTTACCCTTAATGACGCCGCTGTCGCCGACCTGTCCGCCGCTTTCTGCATAGAAGGAGGTAGTGTCAAGCACAAGTGTAATATTATCGTCCTCGGTAGCGTATTCTTTTCTTTCGCCGTCAACGATAATTGCCTTGATTTCAGCTTCCGTTTCAAAAGCTGTGTAGCCTACAAATTCAGTCTTTTCAATATCCTTTGTAGCTGTGCCGCTGCCTTCCCAAGCCTCTGCACCTGCGCCCTTATGAGCTGCTCTTGCACGAAGTTTCTGCTCCTTTACAAGCTCTGCCCATTTTTCCTCGTCAACGGTAAGTCCTTTTTCCTCAAGGAGCTCCTTTGTAAGGTCAATCGGGAAACCGTATGTGTCGGAAAGCTTGAATGCGTCCTCGCCGCTTAAAACTTTACCGTCAAGATTTTCAATCATCTGATTAAAAATCATAAGACCTGTATCAATCGTTTTAGCAAAGCTTTCTTCCTCGGCTTTGATAACGTTTATAATAAAGTCGTGTTTTTCAAGAAGATTCGGGTATGCAGTCTTGTTTTCATTGATAACGGTTTCCGCAACATCCGAAAGGAACGTGCCTTTAATTCCGAGCAATCTGCCGTGTCTTGCGGCACGTCTCAAAAGACGGCGAAGAACATAACCTCTGCCTTCATTTGAGGGCATAACGCCGTCGCCTATCATCATGGTAGTGCTTCTGATGTGGTCTGTAATAACACGAAGCGAAACATCCTTTTTGGGATCCTGATGATATTTAATGTTCGCAATTCTCATAATGTGCTTCATTATATTCTGAACGGTGTCAACCTCAAAGAGATTGTCAACATCCTGCGAAATGCAAGCAAGTCTCTCAAGTCCCATACCAGTATCAATGTTGGGATGAGCAAGTCTTGTGTAATTGTTGTTGCCGTCGTTCTCAAACTGAGTGAAAACAAGGTTCCAGAACTCAATGTATCTGTCGCATTCGCATCCGACCTTACAATCGGGCTTGCCGCAGCCGTATTTCTCGCCACGGTCATAGTAAATCTCTGAACAAGGACCGCAAGGACCTGCGCCGTGCTCCCAGAAGTTATCCTCTTTGCCGAAGCGTACCATATGGTCGGGCTTAACGCCGATAACCTTAGTCCAAATATCGTAAGCCTCGTCGTCCTCTTCGTAAACGCTTATATAAAGCTTTTCGGGGTCCATTTCCATAACCTTTGTACAGAATTCCCACGCCCACGGAATAACCTCTTTTTTGAAATAATCGCCGAAAGAGAAGTTGCCGAGCATTTCAAAGAAGGTGCCGTGTCTTGCAGTCTTGCCGACATTTTCAATATCGGGTGTACGAATACATTTCTGACAGGTTGTAACTCTTTTTCTCGGAGGTGTGATTTCGCCCGTGAAATACTTTTTCATAGGTGCCATTCCCGAGTTGATAAGAAGTAAGCTCTTGTCATTGTTCGGAATAAGCGAAAAGCTTTCAAGTCTCAAATGTCCCTTTGACTCGAAAAATTCAAGATACTTTTCTCTTAAATCATTAAGTGATGTCCATTCCATTGTAATATCTCCTTGTGAAAAGCGTTTGAAAACACTTTTCCTTTATAATCTTAAAAATTATACATTTATAATCATTCATTGTCAACCGAGAATGAATAAAAATGCTTGTTTTTAATGCTTGTTTTATTTTATACGGTATAGTATAATTACTCTGTTAAGGGGATAGTGATGAAATTTTGCGATTGACAAACGAAAAACAACAGCTAAAATCAAATATCCTGCTTATTGTAACGATGCTTTTGATGGCGATTGTTTTGATAGGTACTGTCTTTGTGTGCAATTTTTACTCAAAAAAACAAACACAGCCCTGTAATAAAGGAAGCGCTCATTTTGATTTGTCAAGCGTTGATTTTTCCAATAAAGGAAGTATTTATCTTACGGGAGAATGGGAGTTTTATCACGGTGCTTTTTTGAAAAGCGATAAAATGACCGCTGCGCCTGCACGGGAAATGATTGACGTTCCGTCCTCTTGGTCGAGCGTGCTCGGAATTCGTAAATATTCAGCAGGCGGATACGCTTCTTACAGATGCTATATTTCAAACGTCAAGTCCGATACTTATCTTACTATGTATATTCCTAATATTGCCTGTTCGTATAAAGTGTTTGTAAACGGAAATGTTGTTACCATAAGCGGCACACCCTCAAAGATTTACAACGAAACCGTGACCTCGGCAGGTCATTACTCTCTTCCGTTTAAGCTTGAAGAGGGGAAGGAATATGAGGTCGTCGTCGAAATATCGGCTGACCATTTTTCGGGTATTTATATGCCTGTTTATATGACCGGATACACGCACGACAGCAACGCCTTGAATTCAAAAATAGCCTTACGGTTTGTGCTTTGCGGCATTGTTTTCCTGTGCGGCTTTCTGTCGGTAATTCTTCGAAAATTTGTCAGCAAGGAGCAATATACATCTTGGCTTCCGCTGCTTGCCTTTTTCTTGCTTTTAAGAATGATAATTACAACGGAGAGTTATAGCGTTGTGCAGCCGTATATGTTTAATATCGGATATGAGGAAATGAATGTTTTTATTTTCATTTCAACCTTTATAATAAAGCTTGTTGCGCTTATTTATATTGTCAAAAGCCTTAATATTAAAATTCACGACAGCACGCTGATTGCAATGAGTGCCACGGTGCTTGCTCTTGCGGTTTCGATAAACTTTTTACCAAACTCGATTTTTGATTCATACTATTATTTGAGCTTGCAGCTGCTTTCGCTTGTAATTGATTTGTATACGATAAACAGATTGTGCATTGAGATTGTCAAAAAGACGCAATATGCATTTTTGTATCTGTTTTCGTATTTGTTCCTTGTGTTCGGCTTAACCATAGACGTCATATACACAAACGGCAAGATAGGAATAAATTGCTCATCGGTAATGCCCGTATGTGTGTTCGCTTTTTCACTTGTAACGCTTGTAATACATGCGCTTAAAATAAGAAGATTTTACAATTATGCAATTAAAGCGAGAAGTCTTGAGGCGGAGCTTGAAAGAGCCAACACTGCGGTAATGATTTCTCAAATTCAACCGCATTTCCTTTACAATGCGTTGAACACCATTAAATCATTGATTAAAAGAGATCCTAAAAAGGCGGAAAAGGCCGTTATCGATTTTTCACTTTATCTTAGGGGCAATATGGACAGCCTTACTCAAAAGGATCCGATACCGTTCAGGGAAGAATTGGAGCACGTTAAGTATTATTGTAATATCGAGAAGCTTCGTTTTCAGGATAAGCTTGATATTTATTATGAAATCGGACCCGATTCCTTTTTTGTACCGACCTTAAGCCTTCAGCCGATCGTCGAAAATGCCATAAAGCACGGCGTGACAAAGAAGCCCGAGGGCGGGACGGTAACTGTTTCAACCTACGAGGACGATAAAAACTTCTATATCAAGGTTGAGGATGACGGCAAAGGCTTTGATGTAAGCACGCTTGATACAGAGAAAAACGACGGCAGGTCGCATATCGGAATTTCTAATATTAAGCAACGCTTTTCCGATATAATGGGCGGCAGCGTTTTAATTGAAAGCGAAGAGGGAGTAGGTACAAGGGTTACCGTTACGCTTCCAAGAGATAAAAATGTAGAAACTCTGCAAGAAAGACTTGAATTACAAAGCGATAAAGAAATTTTCGAGGAGATGAATATATGAATATTATAGCGGTAGACGACGAAAGCCTTGTTCTTGCCGATATAAAGGATATTTGCGAGGGCTTCGATTTTGTAACGAGCGTAAATACCTTTTCAAATCCTGCCGATGCACTTGAATATACGGTACTCAATACAGTTGACGTTGCGTTTTTGGATATTGAAATGCCTGTTATGTCGGGAATTGAACTTGCAAAACGCTTTAACAGAATTAGACCCGATATTAAAATTATCTTTGTTACGGGATTTAAGGAGTATGCATATGAAGCTTTCGGCGTTAATGCGATAGGATATATTTTAAAGCCATTCTCCGACGATATGATACTCGAACAGCTTAATAAAATCAGACCTGACATTCCGCACAGATACGGACCAAAGGTCTTTGTAAAAACCTTTGGATATTTTGATGTGTTTGTTGACGGCAAGCCTGTACATTTTTCTTCTTCAAAATCAAAAGAATTGTTGGCGCTTCTTGTTGACAGGCGAGGCGGCTCGGTAAGCACTGAAAATGCAGTAACGGCGTTATGGCCCGACAGGGATTATGATGAGTCGGTACAAAGTCTGTTCAGAAAGGTGTTAAAAAGCTTGCGAACGGCATTATCTGATGCGGGAGTTATAGATATTCTTATTGACGCAAGAAATCAACGAAGCGTTGACACGTCAAAATTTGATTGCGACAGCTACAAGCTTTTCAAGGATGACCCCGAAGCAATTAAGGAATATCAAAACGAATATATGAACGGCTACGCTTGGGCAAAGCAGACTAAGCAGCATATTGATAATTTACTCGGGAGGAATTAAAAATGTTATCTGATATTGAAATTGCTCAAAAAGCAAAATGTTTACCGATTAAGGAAATAGCTAAGAGTCTTTCCATTGAAGAGGACGACCTTGAGCTTTACGGAAAATATAAGGCAAAGCTTCCGCTTTCGCTTGTCGATAAATATTCCGACAGACCTGACGGAAAGCTTATACTTGTAACCGCAATAAACCCCACACCTGCCGGAGAGGGTAAAACAACCGTTACCGTCGGCTTGGGCGAGGCTATGAGCAAAATCGGTAAAAATGCAGTTATCGCACTGCGTGAACCGTCAATGGGACCTGTTTTCGGAATTAAAGGCGGTGCGGCAGGCGGCGGATACGCTCAGGTTATTCCTATGGAGGATATTAACCTGCATTTTACAGGCGATATGCACGCTATTACTGCCGCTAACAACTTGCTTTGTGCGATTATAGACAACCATATTCAGCAGGGAAACGAGCTGTCAATCGACCCGAGAAGAATTCTCTTTAAGCGTTGCCTTGATATGAATGACAGAGCATTGAGAAATGTAATTGTGGGTCTTGGCGGTAAGCTCAACGGTGTTCCGAGAGAGGACGGCTTTATGATTACCGTTGCTTCCGAGGTTATGGCCATTCTTTGCCTTGCAAGCGATATAGACGACTTGAAGCTTCGTTTGGGCAGAATTCTTGTTGCCTACACCTATGACGGAAAGCCTGTATATGCAAAGGATTTGCAGGTTGTCGGTGCAATGGCGGCTCTTTTGAAGGACGCTATTAAGCCAAACCTTGTTCAGACGCTTGAAAACACCCCTGCACTTATGCACGGCGGTCCTTTTGCGAATATTGCACACGGTTGTAACTCTGTTACGGCTACAAAGCTCGGCTTAAAGCTTGCCGATTACTGCATAACCGAAGCAGGCTTCGGTGCTGACCTCGGCGCTGAAAAATTCCTCGATATTAAATGCAGATATGCAGGACTTAAACCCTCGTGTATAGTTATTGTCGCTACAATTCGTGCACTTAAATACAACGGCGGCGTTGCAAAGAGCGATTTGAAATATGAAAATGTTTCGGCTCTTGAAAAGGGTATTGTAAACCTGCAAACTCATATTGAAAATATGAAAAAATACGGTGTACCCGTCGTTGTTGCGATAAATCGCTTTATGACCGATACCGACGAAGAAATTAAGTTCATTGAGGATTTCTGCGAAAAGCAGAATGTGCTTGTATCTCTTACCGAGGTATTTGCAACCGGCGGAAACGGCGGTGTTGACCTTGCTAAAAAGGTTGTTAAGACGATTGAGGAAAAGCCGTCTGATTTCAAACCGCTTTACGATGCGGAGCTTCCGATTAAAGAAAAGCTTGATATTATCGCCCGTGAAATATACAGAGCAGACGGAGTTGTCTATACAAAATCTGCCGAAAAGGCGATTGCCGAAATTGAGGCACTCGGAAAGGATAAACTTCCCGTGTGCGTTGCGAAAACTCAGTATTCGCTCTCGGACGATCAGACAAAGCTCGGTAAACCCGAAAACTTTACAATTACCGTTCGTGACGTCAGACTTTCGGCAGGTGCAGGCTTTATAGTTGCGTTGACAGGCGACATTATGACAATGCCCGGTCTTTCAAAACAACCTGCGGCATACAGCATTGATGTTGACACAGACGGAAACATTAAAGGCTTGTTTTGATAAATGAATATATAAATAAAAAACCGCTGATACATTGTATCAGCGGTTTTTGTGTGCTTTTGAATATTTATTATAAGCCTGCTTTTTGGCGGAGAATATCTTTCTTGTCGGTAAGCTCCCACTTAACGCCCAATTCCTCTCTGCCCATATGACCGTAAGCTGCAAGCGCTCTGTAAATCGGCTTTCTTAAATCAAGATAGTCAATTATAGCTGCGGGACGAAGGTCAAAGGTTTCGGAAACGATTTCTTCAAGAACATCATCCGAAAGTACGCCTGTGCCGAAGGTGTCGACCATAACCGATACGGGATGAGCAACACCGATTGCATAAGCAAGCTGAACTTCACACTTCTTAGCAAGTTTTGCCGCAACAATGTTCTTTGCAACATATCTTGCCGCATAAGCTGCCGAACGGTCAACCTTTGTCGGGTCCTTACCCGAGAAGCAGCCGCCGCCGTGTCTGCCTACGCCGCCGTATGTATCAACGATAATTTTTCTGCCTGTAAGACCGCAGTCGCCTGTGGGTCCGCCCGTAACAAATCTGCCTGTGGGGTTTACATAGATAATTGTATCGTCGTCGAAAAGCTCCTGCGGAATGATGGGCTTGATAACATTTTCAAGAATATCACGTCTGATAGTTTCAAGCTCAACATCGGCGCTGTGCTGTGAAGAAATAACGATAGTGTCAACTCTTACGGGTGTGCCGTCTTCGTTGTATTCAATGGTAACCTGCGTTTTACCATCGGCACGAAGATAGGGGAGAGTGCCGTCTTTTCTAACCTTTGTAAGCTGCTTTGCAAGCTTGTGAGCAAGTGAAATTGCAAGGGGCATAAGCTCGGGTGTTTCGTCGCAGGCATAGCCGAACATCATACCCTGATCGCCTGCACCGTGAAGATTGTAATCCTCCTGCTGTCCCTCTTTAAGCTCGTAGGATTTATCAACGCCTAAGGCTATATCGCTTGACTGCTTGTCGATAAAGGTTGAAACATTGCAGGTGTGAGCGTTAAAGCCCTTTTCGTCGCTGTCGTAGCCGATTTCACATACGACATCTCTTGCGATTTTTTCAATGTCAATATCGGCTGTGGTTGTGATTTCACCCATTACGGTAATTTGGTTTGTAATGCAGGTTGTTTCACAGGCAACTCTGCCGTGGGGGTCTTGCTTGAGGATTTCGTCGAGAACTGCGTCTGAAATATTGTCGCAGATTTTGTCGGGATGACCCTCTGTTACTGATTCTGATGTGAAGAGATACTTTGCCATTTTGGTACTCCTAAAAATTTATTAACATAAAAATAAGCACCTCGAAAGGTGCTTAAAAACACCTTATCTTTCGGATAAACCGTAGGAATTAGCACCTTGCATAAGCAGGTTGCCGTGGCTTCACAGGGCCTGTCCCTCCGCCACTCTCTATAAGGAGATGATTATTTTCTTGTCGCATATATTCTACTACTGTATATGCTCTTTGTCAACAGCGTAAATAAGAGTTCAAATATTATTTACACATTCTTGCCCTTGATTACGGGAGAAAGAGGCTTGTAAATCAAGAAGCAAATAATTGCGTTTGCAATTCCCTTGAGGAAGGTAAAGGGAAGATTGAATATTGTAAGCGCCTTTGCGAGTGAGTCTGTGCCGGGTAAAATTTCCGAATACATACCGATAATAGCGTCCATGGGCATATGATAGAGAACGACATAAGCGGGATAAACGATAAAATAGTTCATCGGAAGTGAAGCGAGTGCCATAAACAATGCACCGAGGAAAGCGCCGATAACCGCACCCTTACGGGTTTTATGCTTTTTATAGATAAAGCCTGCCGTAATGCAGAAAACAGAGCCTAAAAGGAAGTTGCAAATTTCGCCCACACTTGCCGATGAGCCAAAGGGGAGGTGGAGAAGATTTTTAATAAGCTCAACCGTTACGCCGTACCACGGACCGATTGCAAACGAGGTAATAAGAGCAGGCAAATCGCTGAAATCAAGCTTGACAAAGCTCGGAATTATCGGTATTGAAAACTCGACAAATTGGAGAATTGCCGCTATTGCGCTCATAATTGCGGTTACTGTGATTTTTCTCAAATCGGATTTTTTTACTTTTGTCATAAGATGACCTCCTAAAAATTTAAGTTGTCATCAAAAAATGCCCCGAGGACAGACCTCGGGGCAAAAAATGTAGCGTAATACATCTTCTTTCATCCGGACTATACCGTCGGTTTCGGAATTTCACCGAATCAGCCGAAAGGCTCGCAGACTTTACTGCCGGTGGGGAATTTCGCCCCGCCCTGAAGACAACTTTTATATTATTATATGACTGTATATCAAAGTTGTCAACAGCAAATATGCAATAATGCAAAGCTTGGATGTCTTTAAGATGATAAATTGAGTTGACAAGGATGAATTTGTAGGCAAATGTTTTCAATAAAATGAAAAGCGTGTACTTACGGGGGATAATATTTATGACGGCTATTTTTATTGTTCTTTTGATAACTCTTATTCTTTACAGTGCTTTTGGAATGGCTTTTTACGGTTCATATGCTCCGCCTTTTCTTGCGGTTGCGATTTTATGCCTGTTTTTGGCATTGAAGCAGGTTTTGGCAGAGGTGCGTGCTTTGTACGAGCTGCTTCATATGGAACTTGATGACATTAAAGAAAAATTATCTCCCGACAGCACGGAAGAATCGGATAAAGAGGAAGAACCGAAATCATCCGACGAAACAAATGAATAAGATTTAAGAATAAAACTAAAGCTCCGACGCTTGGCATTTGCTTTCGTCGGAGCTGATTTTTTATTTATCGGTTTTCGGCCTTATCAGTGTCCTTTTTCAGCACTATCAAGCCGATTATAAGAATTATGGGGAAGATACAGCCGTATGCAAGACCGCTTTTAAGCGCCGCACCCTCACTCAAAGCAGGGTTAGCAGATTTGTAAGCCGAGCTTATGAAGCTGATAAGCCACGGACCTGTTCCGCAACCTATATCGCCGAGCAAGGCAAGTATGCCGAAAAGTCCGCCCGAGCCGTTCGGAAATCTTTTTGCCGCAAGCGAAAATGTACCGGGCCAGAAAAGACTTATCGAAAGTCCCGTAACGGCGCACGCAAGCAGAGAAACCGTACTGTTGTTTGACAGTGATGCGGTAAGATAGCAGGCGATACAGAAAACGGAGAGTGCCGACATAATTTTAACAAGGTCGATTTTGTCGCCGTAAAGTCCGTAGAACAATCTGCCTGCGCCCATAAGCACCGCAAACAGGCAAGGACCGAGCAAATCTCCCATAAGCTTTGAAACGTGCAAGCCCTCCTCCGCAAAGAAGGACGACCATTGCGACATTGCGATTTCACTTGCGCCTGCGCAGAACATAATAATCATTGCGACGATAAACGCCTTTGATTTCAAAAGTTTCTTAACAGGGATTATCTCGTCATCTTCTATCGGAGGCATAAACGGTACGCTCATAAAGTTGAACATATTTATAAGCGGAACAGCCGACCAAATTATCGGAAGAATGTTCCAATTTTCTCCGCCTGCAAGCTTTATGAAAACGGTTGAAAGTGCAACTACAAGCATCTGTCCCCAACAGTAGAACGAGTGGAGCAGGCTCATATCAGCCGCTTTTTTATCACTCGGCAGGGACTCGACAATCGGACTTATTGTAACCTCAATCATACCGCTTCCGACGGCGGAAACCATAATTGATACCGCTATCGCAAGGAAATGGTGTGAGGTAAGCTCGGGCAAAACGCCGAGCATCACAAGACCTAAAAATGCGAGAAAATGCGAGCATACGGTTATTTTCTTAAACCCGATTTTGTCGATTATTTTAACCGATAAAATATCAATTGCCATTTGCGTTGCGAAGTTTAACATTATTAAGCTTCCGATTGTCGCAAGGTCAATTTTATATTTATCCGAAAAGATTACAAAGAGCAGGGGCGCTAAGTTGTTTATAATCGCCTGCACGAAATAGCCTATGTAACAAGCGATTTTTGTACCCTTAAAGGTTCTTTTTGCCATTTATTCTATACCTCAGTTGATATTATATTTAATTTACCGTTGATTTCAATGTCGCCCGAGCCTGCAAAGACAAAGAAGCTGTCGCCCTTATGTGCTTCGAGCTTTTCGCCCGAGCTTTCAATCGTACCGCAGCCGTCCGTTACAAGCAATGAAACGAATGAATTGTCGCTTGCAAACAGCCTTTGAGTTCCGTCAATTATGTATTCTTCGACGGTAAATAAGTCGCATTTTGTAAGCAGCTGCTTTGTACCGCAAGGCGTTTTTTCTTTTTCTCCGACGGGCTTAATGTCATATTTCGGCTTTTCGCATTTTGTTACATCAACCGCCTTGTCAATGTGAAGCGGACGGAGATTTCCGTCCTTATCCTTACGCTGATAGTCATATACACGGTAAGTTGTGTTGGAATTTTGCTGAATTTCCGCAAGCAAAATACCCGCGCCTATTGCGTGGAGCGTTCCTGCCTCGATAAAAAACATATCGCCCTTGTGGACTTTAACCTTGTTTACAACCTCAAGAAACGTATTGTTTTCAATTCTCTTTTTGAATTCGTCGGAGCTGATTTCACGGTTAAAGCCGTATATAAGCTCTGCTCCCTCATCACAATCAAGAATATACCAACATTCGGTCTTTCCGTATTCGCCCTCAACACGCATTGCGTATTCGTTATCGGGATGAACTTGAACGGAAAGGTCTTTTTTTGCGTCTATAAGCTTTATAAGGATCGGAAAAAAGTCGAATTTTTCACAATCCTTGCCGAGAACATCTTTACCGCAAAGCTCTATGACCTCGGAGAGAGTCTTACCATTATATTCTCCGTTTTCGACAATGCTTTCGCCGTCCTTATGACAGGATAACATCCAACCCTCTGCGACTATATCCTTATCGCTTTGAAAGCCGAAGTCCGTTTTTAATTTTGTTCCTCCCCAAAGATAGTCCTTGAGTGCAGGCTTAAGCTTAAGCATTTTACCAACTCCTATAATAAGTATTTAATATACTACCAAATTTTGATGTTAAGTTCAAGGGGCATAAAAAAACAGTTGTATAAAATTGTAATTTGTGGTAAAATATTTTTTGGTGATTTTTAATGATTTTTGTGATTTACGGTGCTGTTATTTTTATAGCAACGCTGCTCGGTGCCTTTGTCGGTCTCGGCGGCGGCGTCGTAATTAAGCCCGTTTTGGATGTTATAAATTTTCATCCTTTGGTGCAGGTTGCATTTTTTTCGTCCTGCGCCGTTTTTTCGATGTCGATAACCTCAACTGCAAAGCATCTTAAAAACAAAACGCCTATAAATATGAAATTTGTCTTGCTTTTTGCATTGGGGTCGGTTTTAGGCGGCTTTACGGGGAACAAATTGTTTTCGCTCGCACTTGCGAACAGCTCTTCGCCGGATATTGTCAAGGGAATACAGTCATCTCTTCTCTGTGCTCTTATGATATTGGTTATTGCTTCCGTAAATTTGAATGTTAAGAAATTCAGCATAAAAAATCCTGCTTTAATATCTTTGACGGGACTTTTGCTCGGTATGACCGCCGCTTTCCTCGGAATAGGCGGAGGACCTATCAATGTTGCGGTGCTGACAATTCTTTTTTCTTTTACAATGAGAGACGCCGCCGTTTACTCGGTAGCGATAATTTTCTTCTCACAGTTGTCAAATTTGATAACAAGCTTTGTAAATACGCATTTTGAGGGATTTGATGTCAAGTATTTGCTTGTTATTATTCCGGCTGCGATTTTAGGCGGATTTTTCGGAGCTAAGCTCAACAGAAAGTGTAATGAAAAAACAATTAGAACCGTGTTTACGGTTTCTGTTTGTGCCGTGGCGGCTTTGAGTCTTTACAATGCCGTTACCGCATTTATAAAATAAGGAAACGAGGGTTAGAATTTGAGACCAAATATAATTTTTTATTTCAGCGACCAACAGCGCTGGGATACCGTAAATGAAACGGCAACGCCTAATTTGATGAAGCTTGCCGAGGACGGTATAAAGTTTGAAAACTCCTATACCTGTCAGCCCGTTTGCGGTCCTGCAAGAGCGTGCCTGCAAACAGGCGTTTACGCAACGCAGAACAAGTGCTATTGGAACGGAATACCTCTTCCGCAGGATATTAAACCGCTTGCGGAGTATTTTAATGAGGCAGGCTATGAAACCGCTTACGTCGGTAAATGGCATCTTGCTTCCGACAGGCTTCCGAATATCGGCTTCCATTGTGAAAAAACCGCTATTCCGAAGGAGCTTCAGGGCGGATATAAGGATTGGTGGCGTGCTGCCGACGTGCTTGAATTCACTTCGCACGGTTACGACGGATATGTCTTTGACGCAGAGGGTAATAAGCTTGACTTTAAGGGTTACAGAGCCGATTGTATAAATGATTTTGCATTGGAATACCTTGACCAAAAGACCTCCGACAAGCCGTTCTTTATGTTTGTCTCTCAAATTGAGCCTCATCATCAGAACGACCATCATTGCTACGAAGGGCCTAAGGATGTTGTTCCTAAGTTTAAGGATTATCCCTTGCCCGACGATTTGACCTTCTTAAAGGGCGATTACAAAGAGATGTATCCCGACTATATGGCGGCGATAAACAGCCTTGACAGCAACGTCGGAAGATTGGTTGAAAAGCTTAAAGAAAAAGGACTTTACGATAATACCGTTATCATTTACACAAGTGATCACGGCTCTCATTTCAAGACGAGAAACCTTGAATATAAGCGTTCTTGCCACGACAGTGCAACGCATACGCCGTTGATTATCGAGGGCGGCGCATTTAAGGGCGGTAAGATTGATTCGAGGCTTGTAAGCCTTATTGATTTGCCGCCTACATTGCTTGATATAGCGGGCATTGATATTCCCGACAGCTATATGGGTAAATCGCTTTTGAAGGAGCTTGAAACGGGCGAGGAGCGTGATTGCGTATTTATGCAGATAAGCGAAAGCCAATGCGGCCGTGCCATCAGAACGAAGAAGTATAAATATGCAATAAGAACTCTTGCACCTACGGGTTATGCATTACATAAGGCGTCGGTATATTTTGAGGATTATCTTTATGACCTTGAAAAAGACCCGATTGAAAAGCATAATCTTATAAAAGACCCGAAATATGCTTCCGAGAGAAAGAAGCTCAAAGAAATGCTCATTAGGGAAATGATTGCGGCAGGGGAGAAAGAGCCTAAAATTTTGCCGGCTGTCTTTACCCGTAAAAAATAAAAAGGTATTTAGGAGACTGTAATGGAAAAAACTTATTTGACGCTAAAGGAAAAAATAACGTTTCCGCTTGCGGCTTTCGGCCGTAGCGGCGTTTACACGATTATGTCAATGTTCTTGCTTATATTCTATACGGATGCGGCAGGGCTTGACCCGATTCACGCAGGAAATATTATTCTTGCAGGACGTATCTTCGACGCACTCAACGATCCGCTTATGGGTATGATTGTTGACCGCACACATTCAAAATGGGGCAAGATGAGACCTTATCTTCTGTTCTCACCCGTTCCGATTGCGGTTACAACAATTCTTTTGTTCTTTGCACCTCAGTTTTCGTCTTACTCTGCAAAGGTAGCTTATGCGGCTGTAACATACATCCTTTGGGGTATCGCTTTCACAATTCAGGACGTTCCGTTCTGGGGCTTGAGCTCGGTTATCACACCTAATGAGGGCGAGAGAACAAGATTTTTGTCAAACGGCAGACTCGGCAGCACCGCAGGCGGTATTCTTCCCACCGTGCTTATCCCGATTCTTGTCGCTGAAAATGCGCTCGGCTTGAGAAAGGGTTATTTTGTGTCGGCAATTATCTTCGGAACGATTGCGGCTGTCCTTTCAATCATTCCTTTCTTTACAGCAAAGGAAAGAGTACACGAGGAGAGACAGGACACAAGAAGCTTTAAGGAAAATTTCCGCCTTATCGGTAAAAACAAGGTGCTTATTATCGTTATCCTCTCGGCTGTTCTCGGCTCGACGATGGTAATGGCTAATGTTTGCGCTACATATATCCATTATTATCTTATCGGCGTTGATAATTACGGAATTATCCCCAACGGTTTCAAAATGACCTCGCTCACGGTTGCGGTCGGTATAGGAATGGTTCCCGCAATGATAATTATGCCCGCATTGAGAAAACGCTTTTCTCTTAAAGCAATTTATATCGGCTCGTCGATATTCGGTATAATTTCTCACGTTGCTTTCTGGTTTATCGGCTACAATAATATTTATCTTGTACTTCTTTGCCTTGTGTTTATGGGTGTTCCGCTTGGTATTTACAACGTTATTACATATGCGCTTATCGCAGACAGCGTTGACTATATCGAATGGAAAACAGGCGAGAGGGCAGACGGCGTTTGCTTCGCTTTCCAAACTCTTTTGAGCAAGGTTTCGGCAGGACTTGCAACTTACGCTGTCAGCGTTGTTCTTAAAGTCAGCGAGTTTCAGGCTCCTATCGACGGCATTATTCAGGCACAGTCCGAAAAGACAAAAACAGGTCTTTTCTTTATGATTACCATTTTGCCTGCAATCGGATTTGCTTTTACAATGATTCCGATGTTCTTCAACGATTACACAGGCGAAAAGAAAGAGAAAATCCAAAAAGAACTTGAATTCCGCAGATTGAGAGCTAACACGGTAAGCGAGCCCGTGGCTGAAGAAAAGTAATTTTATTAGGTAAATTGTACTAAAAGACAAGCAACTTTTACGGTTGCTTGTCTTTTTTTGAGAATTTTTGCAAGAAATGAAAAACAATATTGCATATTTTAATATAATGTATTAAAATACTATTTGATTTAATATGAAAATAAATTTTGAGGTGTGAATTTATGCAATATTCTCAGATGAGCAAGCCGGAATTGGCGGCTGAATTCAACGAATTAAAAAAACAGTACGAAGAGCTCAAAGCACAGAATTTGAAGCTTGATATGTCAAGAGGAAAGCCTGCCGGTGAACAGCTTGATTTGACAATGGATATGCTTAAAGAGGTTATCGGCGTATGCGATTGTAAGAGTGAAAGCGGCTTGGATTGCAGAAACTACGGTGTTCTCGACGGTATTCCCGAGTGCAAGAGACTTTTTGCGGAGATGCTTGAGGTTGACAGCGATAATATTATCCTCGGCGGTACATCTTCGCTTACTCTTATGTTTGATTATATTACACAGTGTATGCTTACAGGTGCAGGCGACAAGCCGTGGAGTCAGCAGGGCGACATTAAGTTCATTTGCAATGTTCCCGGTTATGACAGACACTTCGGAATTTGCGAATATTACGGAATTAAAATGATAAACGTTCCCATGCTTTCCGACGGTCCCGATGTAGAAAAGATTGCGGAGCTTGTTAAGGACAGAAGCGTTAAGGGTATGTTCTGCGTACCGAAGTATTCAAACCCCACGGGTGTTACCTATTCTGACGAAAAGGTTCGTGCGTTGGCTGCTTTGAAGCCTGCCGCAAAGGATTTCAGAGTTATTTGGGATAACGCATATATAGTTCACGATTTCTTGGAAAACCCCGACAAGGTTCTCAATATCTTTGAGGCTTGCAAGGAATTCGGCACAGAGGATTATTTCATAGAATTTACTTCTACATCAAAAATAAGCTTCCCCGGTGCAGGTGTATCCTGTCTTGCGGCTTCCGATAAGAATATTCAGATGATTAAAAAGAGATTTAACACTCAGATGATAGGTCACGATAAGCTTAATCAGTTAAGACACGCTAAATATTTCAAAAACCTTGACGGAATTAAGGCTCATATGAAAAAGCACGCAGCTCTTATCGAGCCTAAGTTCAATGTTGTTATTGATACATTTGAAAAGGAGCTTGCAGGTACGGGTCTTGCTTCTTGGACAAAGCCGAACGGCGGTTATTTCATCAGCCTTGACACTCAGCAGTGCAGCGCAATGAGAGTCGGCGAGCTTTGTAAGTCGCTCGGCGTTGTGCTTACGAGCGTTGGCGCAACCTATCCTTACGGTAAAGATCCCGAGGATAAAAACATCCGTATCGCACCGACATTCCCGAGTGTAACGGACATTGGCAAGGCGGCAGAAGTGCTTTGTCTTTGCATAAAACTTGCAACAATCGAAAAAATGATGTAAACTGTTATCACAGGGGAAAATTATTCATATAATTTTTTAACGGTGATAATATGAGCTTTTTAGAACAGAACAAAGAATTTGCCAAAGCAAAGCCGTTTGTAACGGCGGTTATTGTTGCGGCAGGTAACTCAACAAGAATGGGCGGCGTCAATAAGCAGTTTTTGCTTATTGACGGCGTCCCTGTGCTTATACGGACTCTTTTGGTATTCTCTCAAAGCGATATGATTGACGAAATCATAGTTGCGGCGAGAGAAGAGGACATTCCTAAAATGTTCGCTATGATAAAGGAGTACAAGGTCTTAAAAGTGACGGATATAGTCAAGGGCGGGAAAACACGTCAGGAAAGCGTTTTTAATGCGATACGGCGCAGTTCTCCGCTTTCGGAATACTTTGCCATTCACGACGGCGCAAGACCGCTTGTGACCGAAAAAATAATCGAGGATACCGTTCGTGAGGCATTTTCGACAGGTGCTGCGGCAACAGGCGTCAGGGTAAAGGACACGGTTAAGGGTGTAAACGAAAACGGCTTTATAACCGCAACGCCGGACAGAAATTATCTTTGGGCGGTACATACTCCGCAGGTGTTTGAACGACGTCTTTATCTGTCTGCGATTGACAATGTGTTAAATTCCGAAATGTTTACGGATGATTGTAAGCTTTTGGAGGAATACGGTGCAGAGGTTAAAATGGTCGAGGGAAGTTATGAAAACATTAAAATCACAACGCCCGAGGACACCGATATTGCACAGGCGATTTTATATAGGAGGGAACAGCTATGATTAGAATAGGGCACGGCTATGACGTTCATAAGCTGGTTGAGGGCAGAAAGCTCATTTTGGGCGGAGTTGAAATTGAAAATAACGGAATAGGTCTTTTGGGACATTCGGACGCCGATGTGCTTTTGCACGCTGTTTCCGATGCACTTTTGGGCGCTGCGGCATACGGCGATATCGGAAAGCATTTTCCCGATACGGACGAAAAATATAAAAATGCCGACAGCCTTAAATTACTGAAATGTGTATACGGGCTTTTGAAGGAAAACGGTTATCATATTGTCAATCTTGACGCAACCGTTTTGGCACAGGCGCCGAAGCTTGCACCGCATATTATGAAAATGCGTGAAAACATTGCCGAAGCACTTGATTTGGATGTGGATTTGGTCAGCGTTAAAGCCACTACCGAAGAGGGTTTAGGCTTTACGGGAGCAAAGCAGGGCATTGCGGCTCATTGTGTTTGCCTGATAGAAAAATAACCTTTCAGAGATGATGAAAATCATCTCTTTTTTTATTGACGGTATATATATGGTTTGATATAATGTTATTATAAAAATGATATATTAAAAGCCTTTATAGCTGATATTTTTGAGGTGAAATAATGAATATTCTCCATATGAGATATGCGGTTGAGGTCGCAAAATACGGCTCTATAAACAAGGCGAGTGAAAAACTTCTTATCGCTCAGCCGAATTTGAGCCGTTCGATAAAAGAGCTAGAGGCGGAGCTTGGCATTACGATTTTTGACAGAAGCACAAAGGGTATGATGCTCACTCTCGAGGGACAGCGTTTTATCGGCTACGCAAAAAATATATTAAAGCAGATTGACAACGTTGAAAAAATATACAAGGAAAATGCAGGCGTAGAGCGTAAGTCTTTTTCCGTTTCAGTTCCGAGAGCAACCTATATATCCGACGCTTTCGCACAGTTTTCAAAAATGCTCGGGGAAAAGCCTGTTGAGGTTTTCTATAAGGAAACCAACTCATCAAGGACAATAACCAATGTTGTTTCTGACAATTATAAGCTCGGAATTGTGCGTTTTGCGGAAAACTACGAAAAATACTTTACAGCTTTATTTGAGGAAAAAAATCTCAAGTATGAAGACATTGTAAGCTTCGGATATGTGCTTGTAATGAGCGAAAACAGTCCGCTTGTACAAAAAGAGGTCATACATTTTGAGGATTTGCATCCGTTTATTGAAATCGGACACGCAGACCCGTATGTTCCGTCGCTTTCGCTTGCGGATGTTAAAAAAGAAGAGCTGCCCGATGACGGGGAGAGGCGAATTTTCGTTTTTGAAAGAGCGAGTCAGTTTGCCGTGCTTTCAAAGAACGAGCAGACGTTTATGTGGGTATCTCCTTTGCCCGAGGACATTTTGAAACGCTATTCTCTTGTACAAAAAATTTGCCCCGATAACAAGAAAAAATATAAGGATATGCTCATATATCACAAGGACTATAAGCTTACCGAACTCGACCGTAAATTTATAGCCGAAGTGCGTGCATCAACGTCGGAATGTATCGATATATATCAAAATTGATATAACGATATACGAATTTAATTATTCACATTACCCAAACTAATTGTTAAAATATTAACAATGAAATTTTGGAGGTCTGAATATGAGCACTAAAGAATACAAAATCGTTGATTCGGTAGAAACTCTTGAAGAAGCTATTGCACGTGTCAGGGAAGCACAGAAGGAGTTTTCAACCTACACTCAGGAGCAGGTTGATAAAATCTTCCTTGCTGCCGCTACCGCTGCCAATCAGCAGAGAATTCCGCTTGCTAAATTAGCAGTTGAGGAAACGGGTATGGGCGTTGTAGAGGACAAGGTTATTAAGAACCATTACGCTTCGGAGTATATCTACAATGCGTACAGAGAAACAAAAACCTGCGGTGTTCTTGAAGAGGACAAGGCATACGGAATTAAAAAGATTGCAGAGCCTATCGGTCTTGTTGCTGCGGTAATTCCGACAACAAACCCGACCTCGACCGCAATTTTCAAAACTCTTATTTCGCTTAAAACCAGAAACGGTATTATTATAAGCCCCCATCCGAGAGCAAAGGGCTCAACAATCGCCGCTGCAAAGGTTGTTCTTGAAGCAGCTGTAAAGGCAGGAGCTCCCGATGGCATTATTTCTTGGATTGACGTTCCGAGCCTTGAAATGACAAACCTTATTATGAAAGAGGCTGACATTATCCTCGCAACAGGCGGTCCCGGAATGGTAAAGGCTGCTTATTCGTCGGGTAAGCCCGCACTCGGCGTCGGTGCAGGTAACACTCCCGCAATTATCGACGATACAGCTGATATTCTTCTTGCGGTTAACTCAATTATTCACTCAAAGACCTTTGATAACGGTATGATTTGCGCTTCCGAGCAGTCCGTAATCGTTCTCGATAAGGTATACGATCAGGTTAAAAAGGAATTTGCGACAAGAGGCTGCTATTTCCTCAATGACGCAGAAACCGAAAAGGTTAGAAAGACAATTCTTATAAACGGCGCACTTAACGCAAAAATCGTAGGTCAAAAGGCTGCGAAGATTGCAGAGCTTGCAGGCGTTACTGTTCCCGAAGGCACAAAAATTCTTATCGGCGAGGTTGAAAGCGTTGACCTTTCAGAAGAATTTGCTCATGAGAAGCTTTCTCCCGTTCTTGCAATGTACAGAGCAAAGAACATCGAGGACGCTTTCCAAAAGGCTGAAACACTTGTTGCCGACGGCGGTTACGGTCACACATCATCAATCTATCTTGACCCTGTTACCGAAACAGCTAAGCTTGATGAATTTGCTTCCCGTATGAAGACCTGCCGTATTCTTGTAAACACACCTTCCTCACAGGGCGGTATCGGTGATTTGTACAACTTTAAGCTTGCTCCCTCGCTCACACTCGGCTGTGGCTCTTGGGGCGGTAACTCCGTAAGTGAAAATGTCGGAGTTAAGCATCTCATCAATATCAAGACTGTTGCAGAAAGAAGGGAAAATATGCTTTGGTTCAGAGCTCCTGAAAAGGTATATATCAAGAAGGGTTGTCTCCCTGTTGCCCTTGACGAGCTTAAAACGGTTATGGGCAAGAAAAAGGCATTTATCGTAACAGACAGCTTCCTTTACAATAACGGCTATACAAAGCCGATTACAGATAAGCTTGACGAAATGGGTATTCAGCACACCACATTCTTTGAGGTTGCTCCCGACCCGACACTTGATTGTGCTATGAAGGGTGCAGAGCAGATGAGAGCGTTCCGACCCGATGTTATTATCGCACTCGGCGGCGGCTCGGCAATGGACGCAGGTAAAATTATGTGGGTTCTCTATGAGCATCCCGAAGCTGACTTTATGGATATGGCAATGCGCTTCCAGGATATTCGTAAGCGTATTTATACCTTCCCGAAGATGGGCGAAAAGGCTTATTTTATAGCTATCCCCACATCAGCAGGTACAGGCTCTGAGGTTACTCCCTTTGCAGTTATCACAGACGAAAAAACAGGCGTTAAGTATCCGCTTGCCGATTATCAGCTTCTTCCCAATATGGCTATTATCGACGCTGATTTCCATATGAGCGCACCTAAGGGACTTACTTCGGCTTCAGGTATCGACGCTGTAACACACGCTCTTGAGGCTTATGCTTCAATTATGGCAACAGACTATACAGACGGTCTTGCTCTCAAGGCTCTTAAAACAATCTTTGAGTATCTTCCCAGAGCTTACGACAACGGTCCTAACGACCCCGAGGCTCGTGAGAAGATGGCAAATGCAGCTACTATGGCAGGTATGGCTTTCGCAAACGCATTCCTCGGCGTATGCCACTCGATGGCTCATAAGCTCGGTGCGTTCCACCATATTCCTCACGGTATTGCAAACGCTCTTATGATAGATGAAGTTCTTCGCTTCAACTCTTCCGAAGCTCCTACAAAGATGGGTACATTCTCACAGTATGACCATCCGCACACTCTCAGAAGATATGCAGAGGTTGCCGAGTATCTCGGAATTAAGGGCAAGAACGATCAGGAAAAGGTTGATAATCTCATAAAGGCTATTGACGAGCTCAAGGCAAGAGTAGGCATTAAGCCCACAATCAAGGATTATGTTCCGGACGAAAAGGACTTCCTTGACAGACTTGACGCAATGTGCGAGCAGGCATTCGACGATCAGTGCACAGGTGCTAACCCGAGATATCCGCTTATCAGCGAAATCAAGCAGATGTACCTTGACGCATATTACGGAAAGACCTTTGTTGAGACTGAAAAGCCCGATGCAAAGCAGTTAAAAGGCAAAAAATAAACTTTGACATATTAAGGAGGTTTGTTTTATGAAATTAGACAATGTTATTGCTGTCAGAAAAGCAAAAAAGGTTTACAGAGACGGAGATAAGTGCATAAAGGTCTTTGACAAGGATTATTCAAAGGCTGATGTTCTTAACGAGGCTCTCAATCAGGCGAGAATTGAGGAAACGGGACTTAACATTCCGAAGGTTCTTGAGGTTACAACGATTGACGGAAAATGGGCTATTGTTTCAGAATTTATCGAGGGCGTAACATTAGCCGAGCTTATGGAGAAAAATCCCGATAAGCTTGATGAATATCTTAATGCTCTTGTTGATGTACAGCTTGAAATTCAGTCAAAGACATGTCCTTTGCTCAATAAATTAAAGGATAAGATGAACAGAAAAATCTCCGAGGCTGATCTTGACGCCACAACGAGATATGAGCTTCATTCACGTCTTGAGGGTATGCCCAAGCATAATAAGGTTTGCCACGGCGATATTAACCCCTCAAACATCATTGTCACAAACGACGGCAAGTGCTATATAATTGACTGGTCACACGCTACTCAAGGTAACGCTTCCGCAGATGCCGCAAGAACGTACCTTCTTTTCTGCCTTAAAGAAAATGAAGAAACTGCTAAAAAATATCTTGACATTTTCTGCAAAAAGAGCGATACTGCTAAGCAGTACGTTGAAAAATGGTTACCGATAGTAGCCGCTTCACAGTCCGTAAAGGGTAACGAGGACGAAAGGCAGTTCCTTTTGAGCTGGACTGATGTTGTAGAGTACAATTGATTTAATAAGTGTGGTTTTTGAATGGAAAAGCTTAGAAAATTTGACACGAAGGTTCAGTATCTTAAATACAAGGTACTGCGTGAAGTCGCAAAACAGGAATGGCAGGGAACTCTTCAGCAAAATTTGCTCGATATACCTGCAATAGTTGTTCCGGGCGATGAGCCTACAATGCGTTGCTGCATATATAAAGAAAGAGCGATTTTAGCAGAGCGTATCAAGCTTGCTATGGGCGGCGATAAGAACAACCCAAATGTAATTGAAGTAATTGATATTGCTTGCGACGAATGTCCGTCGGCAGGCTATGAGGTTACTGATTCTTGCCGTGGCTGTCTTGCACACAGATGCGAGGATGTCTGCAAAAAGGGCGCTCTTTCCTTTGACCATAACCACGTTGCACACATTGATAAGTCAAAGTGCGTCAACTGCGGTCAGTGCGCAAAGGTATGCCCGTATTTCGCTATTGTAAACCGTAAAAGACCCTGTCAGAACGCTTGCAAGGTTAAGGCTCTTACAATCAACAAAAAAAATGCGGCTTCGATTGAGAATGAAAAATGCATATCGTGCGGTGCGTGTGTTTATCAGTGTCCGTTCGGTGCGATAAGCGACAAATCGTATATCATCAATGTTGTTGATATGCTCAAGGACAAAATCAGCGGTGCATTTAAGGGCAATCTTTATGCCGTTGTAGCACCGTCAATAGCAAGCCAGTTTACCTTTGCAAAGACCGGTCAGGTTGTTACGGGTATTAAAAATCTTGGCTTCTCAAAGGTTGTCGAGGCAGCCTTGGGTGCTGATATTGTTGCAAAAGCCGAAGCTCAAGAGCTTGCGGAAAAGGGCTTCTTAACAAGCTCCTGCTGTCCCGCTTTCGTTTCGTTCATCAAGTCAAATTATCCCGATTTAGTTCCGCTTATTTCTCACAATTTATCGCCAATGGCGGCTGTTTCTAAATACATAAAAGAGAAAGACCCCGAGTCGAAAATTGTGTTTATCGGACCGTGCACCTCAAAGAAAAAAGAGCTGCAGCTTGATACGGTGAAGGATTATGTTGACAGCGTTCTTACCTTTGAGGAATTACAAGCATTGCTTGACAGCCGTGATATTGATATTGTTGAGCTCCCCGAGAGTGAGCTTGACGACGCATCTTATTTCGGCAGAATATTTGCTCACAGCGGCGGACTTTCAGCAGCTGCAAGCGAAGCGTTAAAGGAACAGGGCAATACAGACTTCCAAATCAAACCTGTTGTCTGCGACGGAATTGAGCAATGCAAGATTGCCTTGCTTAAAAAGAGCAAGGGCTTGCTTGACGCAAACTTTATTGAAGGTATGGCTTGCGTGGGCGGCTGTATAAACGGTGCAGGCTGTCTTACTCACGGCGACGAGAAAAACAAGAGCCTTGTTGAGAAATACGGCAAGGCGGCAGGGGACAAGACAATAAACGATGTTGTCTCTAAGCTTTAATTAAATAATTGCAATTTTAACCTCCGATTTTTTTCGGAGGTTATTTTTGTAAAAATAAAACCCCGTACTTATTAGCACTCAGCCTTTTAGTACGGGGTTATGTTGTATATGTGATTTTATGAAAGCATCATTCGGTCATTTGCAAATTCGCCGTTACTTGCCTTTGCAAACAAATCGAGAAGATCTTGAACCTTGAGATTTTTCTTTTCTTCGCCTGATACGTCATAGATAATCTTGCCGTCATACATCATAATAAGTCTGTTTCCGAGCCTTATGGCGTCTTTCATATTATGAGTAACCATAACGGTTGTGATATTGTTTTCTGTGACAATTTCATTGGTTATTTTAAGCACCTTTGCCGCAGTAGCAGGGTCAAGTGCCGCCGTGTGTTCGTCAAGAAGTAAGAGCTTCGGATGCATAAGCGAAGCCATAATAAGCGTTATAGCCTGCCTTTGACCGCCGGAGAGAAGTCCGACCTTTGATGAAAGTCTGTCCTCAAGACCTAAATCAAGCTTTTTGAGGATTTCTCTGTACTCCTCACGCTCTTTCTTTGTAACGCCGTTTTTAAGAGTTCTCTTTTTGCCTCTCCTTGCGGCGATAGAAAGGTTTTCGTCTATCTGCATATCAGCGGCAGTACCTGTCATAGGGTCTTGGAAAACTCTGCTCATATATTTTGCTCGCTTGTATTCGGGAAGCTTTGTAATGTCCTCGCCGTCAACCTTGATTGTGCCGCAGTCAACGGGATAAACGCCTGCGATCATATTAAACAGCGTGGATTTACCTGCACCGTTACCACCGATTACGGTCACAAAATCGCCCTCGTTAAGTGTTAAATCAATACCCGTAAGGGCTTTCTTTTCGTTTATTGTACCGGGATTAAATGTTTTATATACGCCTTTAATTTCAAGCATTCTGAGCACCTGCCTTTTCATCATTCTTTACGTGCTTTGCAGCAACCTTTGCTTTCCAATAGGGAAGACCGAGGAAAACAGCAACAACGCAAGCCGAAAGAAGCTTCAGGTCATTAGCGTTCAAGCCGAGCTTGAGAACAAGAGCAATGACTATGTAGTAGATAACTCCGCCGATAACCGCCGAGAGAAGTCTTAATGCAAAATTCTTGAAGAGCTTGCCGAAAATAACCTCGCCGATGATAACAGCCGCAAGACCGATAACGATTGCGCCTCTGCCCATATTTATATCTGCACAGCCGTTAAACTGAGCAAGTAACGCACCCGACATTGCAACGATACCGTTTGAAAGGACAAGACCGATAATTTTTCTCGAATCGGTATTTATTCCGTTTGCTCTTGCCATAGCCTGATTACAGCCGGTAGCTCTTATGGAGTTACCGAGCTCAGTACCAAAGAACCAATAGAGCACGCCGATAAGAACGGCAACAAATATAGCACAAATAAGAATTGTTTTTCCGATTTCGTCTGCACTTGAGGTGACAATAAGGTTAAAATTTCTTTTGCTTATCGGGGTGTTGGCCTTGCCACTCATTATTCTGAGGTTTATTGAGTAAAGTGCAAGCTGTGTAAGAATACCGGCAAGAATAGCGGGTATTCCGAACTTTGTATGAAAAACACCCGTTACAAGACCCGAAAGACAGCCTGCGACAAAAGCAATGAGAAGTGCAAGATAGATGTTAACGCCTTTTGTCGTAAGCACAACAAGAACGGCACCGCCCGTTGCAAATGAGCCGTCAACGGTTAGATCTGCAAGATCGAGTATTTTGTATGTAATGTAAACTCCGATAGCCATAATACCCCAAATGAAGCCTTGAGCTATCGGGGAAGGGAGTGACTGAATAAACTGTAAAATCTGTGTCATATAATAAAATTGCTCCTCATTATAACAAAACGCAAAAGCGATAAGAACTCTTACCGCTTCTGCTAATGTAAGTTGTTGAATTATTACTCTGAAACCTTGATAGCTTCATAATTGTCCGGAATTGTCAATCCGATTGAAGCTGCACGGTCAGCAACATATTTCTTTGTGGTAGTGTCGGCATAAGCGATTTCCATTTCAGCGGGGTTAGCACCGTTAACGAGTATTTCGTAAGCCATAAGACCTGCTTTGTAGCCTATGTCGTAATAGCTGATTGAAAGAGTAGCAACACCGCATTTTTTGCAAATGCCTTCTTCGCCTGCGATAATCGGAACCTTTGCAGGCTCTGCAATAGAGTTCAAAAGAGTAGCGTTTGAAGCAACTGTATTGTCGGTAGGTACGTAAATAGCCTGGCTGTTTGAAACTGCTTCGTTCATAACGTTTGTTGCATCGTTTGTGTCAACAAATGTATAAACCTTAACCTCATAACCAAGAGCTTCGAGCTCGCTCTTAACAATGTCAGCCTGGTATTTTGAGTTAGGCTCTGCCGAGCAATAAATGATACCAACCGTTTTAGCGTTGGGGACAAGCTCCTTGAACATTGCAGCCTGCTCTTTAAGCGGAGCAAGGTCAGCAGTGCCTGTTGCATTGATGCCTGTTTTGCCGTTCCAATCGCTTATTGCCAATGCTGTTGCATAGTCTGTAATTGATGTGCCGACAATCGGAATTGTGGTTGTAGCTTCCGTAGCGGCAGTAAGAGCAGGAGTTGCGTTTGCAAGGATAAGGTCAACCTTATCTGAAACAAACTTTGATACGATTGTTGTGCAGTTTGTTGATTCACCCGAAGCGTTCTTCTCATCAAAAATTACCTTGTCTCCGAGCTTTTCGGTAAGTGCATCTCTAAAGCCCTTTGTTGCTGCGTCAAGAGCCTCGTGCTGAGCAAGCTGACAAATACCGACTTTATAAACCTTGTCGTTGTTGCTTGTGTTGTTAGAGCATGCGGTGAAGCAAGCTACAACAATAACTGCAACAAGCAAGACGCTGATAATTGCCTTAAATGTCTTTTTCATAATGATTTTCCCTTCACTGTAAATTTGTTTAGCGCTTTCAATCGCTAAAGTATGTGACTAATTATAGTATTATTATTGAAGGATGTCAAGAGCATTTGTAAATAAAATCAACAACTTGATGAATTTTATCAGATATGCAGACCCGTTTAAGAATGTTAAATGAATAATTAAAAATCGACAGTACAATTCAAAACAAGCTCCCGTTATATTCAACTTGAATTTTGAATAGGCGTATTGTACTGACTATTAAACCGATAATCAATATTGTAGCACCTACAACAGATATAACCTTAACTTGATAAAATAGGCTTAAAAACGAGTGGATTATAATCGGAACACTCATTCCTGCTAACGCTGTACCCATTTCTCTTGAATAGTTTTCAACATCTGTTACATTTGCGTAGTGATATGAATGCAGCACAGATAAATTTCCGCCTTTTATTATTAAACCGACAATCAGAATAGCTACTGCAATCACAAACGAAATAACTGATGTTAAAATGTTTTCTACTTTAATTTCAGTTATAAAGGCTTCGAAAAGGCTTTTTCCGAGAATAAAAAAAACCGGCGATATAGCAATTATAAGTAACAGCGTATAAATCGCAACCTGTTTTTTCTGCTTTTTGTTAATTCGCTCATTTTTTTGGATAACTTCAAGCACATTTTTATCAGCAGTTGTTGACAAACTTTCAATATCAATTCTTTTTCCCGAAAGCAATTCGTTTACGCTAACCGAAAAGAACTCACTTAAAGCCATTAGTGATGACACATCGGGATAACCTTTACCCGTTTCCCAACGAGAAATTGCTTTGTCGGAAACATTCAAAGCCTCGGACAATTCTTTTTGTGTCATTCCTCTTTCACTGCGTAATTTTGCTATAAACGCACCGCATTTTGTTGCATCCATAAAAGCACCGCCCTTTCTTTTAATTAAAGAATAACATTACAAGCCTAATAAGGCAACCTATGAATCGTAGAATATTGAAAAACATTTGTTAACGGACAACTGTATGGGTAGTGTAAATGACGGTGGGTTGAATTAAATATCCCACACGGTAGGGCAGGTGGCTTGCTGCCGCCGTTAAATCACAACAAATCAACGATTACAAATAATTATATTTTTATATTATATCGTAGGGGCGAACTGTGTTCGCCCGTTTTTAATTTGCTATGAATTGACGGGCGACCGCAGGTCGCCCCTACGGATTGTGCTTTGATTATAATTTCATATTAACTGTAAATTATCATATATCAACAATAATCTAACGGCGGCAGCAAGCCACCGCCCTACCACGTCGTTGTTTACACCATATCGTTCGCAACAGCATTTGGCTGTCTCTTGCTTTTCTACCACAAGGCGAATATAACTAAAAAAGATGATTACTAACGTAATCGTCAAATAAACAAACATAAATCAAATTCACTTATACCGTCTCAACCGAAACAGGGTGGTAGCGAAACAAAGGCGTCGTGAGGGCGTTTACAACCAAACAGGCGACTTGAGCGTGACCTGTTTCGGAAAGGAGGAATGACGGCGTGAGTGAGGGATGGATTTTTCAATAAAAAAGCCGTCACGAACGATACAAAGTCCGTGACGGCGTGGTGCAGAAGATGGGACCTGACGGCGTCGCTACGCTTTGCCGTCAACGGCAACGATTTATGTTCGCCTTTCGGCGAGGGGGTTCAAGTCCCATCATTTTCCTTTTTACAAACAAATAAAAAAGAACAAGCAATAAAAATTGCTTGCTCTTTTTGGTGCAGAAGATGGGACTTGAACCCACACGAACTCACATTCACAGGCTTCTGAGACCTGAGCGTCTGCCTATTCCGCCACTTCTGCAAATATATTCAAAGCGTCTTTTGACGCCCGAATATAATATCATTTTTACGAGTTGTTGTCAACAAAACAATTTTTGAAATCTTCTTTTATAAACCTTGCGACGCTGTTTTCGTTGTTAGAGCCTATAATTTTTGTTGCAACCGCCTTTAATTCATCAACGGCATTGCCGACTGCATATTTTTCGTCTGTGCCCGAGAACAGGGGAAGGTCGTTTCTGTTGTCGCCGAAGGCTATGACCTTATCGGCTTTGACATAATCCTTGACAATTTCAAGCCCCTTGAGCTTAGTTGCCTTTTTATTGAAAACCTCTAAAAACCAATATTGTGTGTAAGTATCGCCGTAAAACGAATAGCCTACGCCGTCTAAAAGGTCTAACTGCTTGGTTATCGGCAACAAATCCTCATACTTATCGCAAAGCGATACAAAAACAGGCGCAAAGCCGTCTTTTGCATAAATTTTATCCGCCTGATGAATTATACTTCCCATACTCCTGCGACGGGTTTCATAATATTCCTTGTGTATTGGCAATTTAAGGCTTGTAAACTGCAAATCGTATTCTTCCGTAGCTTTATTGAAAAAGAAAACGAACGGCGATTTATCTGCGTTCTCAAATATTCTTATTATTTTGCTGAAGCTATTATCAGAAAGATAAAAGCAGTTTACTGTCTTTTTCTCTTTCATATCATATACAAATACACCGCTTGAAAGAACAATTGGAGCGTTAAAATCAATTCCGTCGAGTAATTCCCTTGCTGATAATAGGCTTCTTGCCGTGGCAACCGAAAAAAGCAAGCCGTCTTTTGAAAGATTGTTTATAATTTCTCGGCTTTCCTTTGAAACCTCTGCATTGTCGTTGAGAAATGTGCCATCAAGGTCTGTTATGTACAGTGTTCTCAATTTATAACCACACTTTCACATTTTTCGTCGGCGGAAGTGCCCGAAAATCTGTCAACAACAAGATTTTCACAATTTTCGCTGTCAATTGCATACGCATAATCATCACAGACATTTCCCCAATTAACGCTTGATTTTGATATTGTTACGTTTTTAGCGTTTCTGATAAAGAATCCTGAGTTTTTATGCTTTTCGATTTCCTTATTAAGACCGGGGCGCATATCATAAAGACCCGTTTCCCATTTTGAAGTCTTGGAAAGCTCGACACCGACGTTCTCAAATGTGATATTCTCTATAACATTTTCCTTTGTGCCGTGAATCAGCACGCCGTTTTCGCCCTTGCAGGTAATATTTGAAAATCTGATGTTTTTGATATGACCCGATTTGGTATTTTCGTCTCTGTCAAAGGTTGTAATGACAATCGGCTCGGCAGTGCCCCACCAATCGGGACAAAAGCGTCTGGTTTCGATAATTATATTAGAATAGCTAACGTTTTCAACGTTTCCACCATCTCTGATTTGAATTGAAAGACCTCTGTTGCTTCTTGAAATTATACAATTTTGAACAAGTATATTTCTAAAATCTCCGACACCCTCTGTACCGATTTTTATGGCAGCAGAGGTTGAAATAAGCGTACAATCGGAAATAATTATATTCTCACACGGTCCGTATTCGCTGTTGCCCTTTGAGGTTTTAAGGCAAATACAGTCATCCGCACATTCGATATGACAGCCGAGAATTCGCACGTTACTGCTGTGGTCGGGGTCAATACCGTCTGAATTTGCAACATCAAGGTCGTTGAGTATTCTGATTTGTGAAATGAGAACATCATTACAGCCTGCCGGATGAAGAGTCCAAAACGGAGCGTCAACAATCGTAATTTTTTCAAATGAAATGTGATTGCTTTTTTCAATGTATATTACAGTCGGACGGGGATAGAAATTGCCCGTTACATAATATTTGTCCTTACGCTCAACAAAAGTGTGACCGTTTGCGTCGATTGTGCCTTCGCCCGTGATAGAGCATCCGTCAGCCTCAAAGCCGTAAATAAAGCAAAATGACGGCTTACCCGTAACGGGATTTCCGATAAGCGTATTTGTTTTATCGTTTATAAAATTGCAAGGACGGAAATATTCGTCTATATTGCTTGTCGCTTTAAGACGGGAGCCCTTTTGAAGATGAAGCTCAACATTCCTTTTCATCACGATTGAGCTTGAATAATATGTCTTTCCGCTTTCGAGAACAACCGTTCCGCCGCCGTTTTTTTCAGCGTCGTCAATTGCAGACTGAATTGCTTTTGCGTCATTTGTTACGCCGTCTGCGAGCGCACCGTAATTTTCAACTGAATAGTATTTCATAAAATCTCCATTATTTTCCTGCATAAATTGAAGCTGCTTTTTTCATAGTTTTGCTTGCCACGGGGATAGCTACCGAACCTCCACCGCCGCCGTTTTCAACGACAACGACAACGGCAAGCGGTAAATCTTCTCTTTGTGAATATCCGACAAACCAAGCGTGAGGTGCAAGACCGTTATCGCCTGTGCTGACTTCCGCCGTACCTGTTTTACCGCACATTTTAAGTCCGCTGAATTTCCCGTCGCCGTAATAGTTTACAACGTCGGAGCGAAGCATATCGTTAAGCTTTCCTGCCGTGCTTTCTGAAAAATACGGTTGAAGATAAGTGGTTTGCGTTGATTTTACAGTGCCTGTCGGAGAGGTTATCGCCTTTACAAAATAGGGAGTGGGGGAAGTGCCGCCGTTTGCGATAGCACCGACAATCATAAGCATATGACAAGGATTGACTCTTGTTGTGTACTGACCGATACCTGCCCAACCGATGTCAAGGTTAGAGGCGTTTGTGAGGTCAAACGAGCTTTTTGCAAGACGAACATTTCCTATCTTATATGCTTGACCGAAGCCGAGTGCGGTTACTGTATTTGTCAAGCTTTCCGCACCGAGCTCTATCGCAATTTGAGCGAATGCGCTATTACACGATTGGTTAAGTGCTTTTTCAAAGTTTACCGTTCCGTGAGTTGACAAGCATTTAACCGAGCCGCCGTCAACCTTATACTCGCCCGTACATTTGAAGGTTTGAGAGTCAATGTCAGGGATATTGTCAATAGCACTTGCTGCGGTAATAACCTTAAAGGTAGAGCCGGGGGTATAGACACCGGAGAAAAACCTGTTGAGATATACGCCGTCATATTCTCCCTTTTTGTCATTGTTAATGCTCTCGGTCGGCTTGTTCATAATGTCGTAAGACGGCTTTGAAACAACGCAGAGCAACTCGCCGGTCTTATAGTTATAAACACCGACAGTGCCCTTGTTAGTGCCGAGAGCTTCATAAGCTGCCTTGTTAAGCTCTGCATTTACGGTAAGCGTAATATCGGAGCCTTTCCCGTATTTTTTAAGATCATATATACCGTTTACAAAATCGTAGCCCGTTAAAATATCCTTATAAGAGGTCTGAACGCCTGTGGAAATATAGCCCTGTGAGTCACCGAGTATATGCAGGGTTGACACTCTTATATCTTTATCTTTGTTGTACACTCTTTTTCCGTCAACGGTTTGAGCCAAAACAGCTCCCGTTGAGTCATAAACCGCACCTGCCGTGGTAAGAGTGCCCGAAGAATAAATATGCCTGTTAGCTTTTTTCATTGCCCAAGCGTCTGCGTTTGTGTAAAAAGTGTAGAAAAGAATGCACGCACCCGAGATGAAAGCTATTGCCAATAAATAAAGAACCCAAGCTCTTCTTGAAAGTGTTTTCATTCCTTATCACCCCTTTACAACTTTATCGTAACGCTTATAGGTTTTAACGTCTATCGCCTTAATCAACGCCACAAGTCCCCAGCAGCACATCATACTTGAACCGCCTCGGCTGATAAACGGAAGCGTAACGCCCGTCCACGGAAGAAGGTCCGTTGCACCGAAAACGTGAAGTGCCGTTTGGAAAAGTAAAAGTGCGGAAGCGGCGCAGGCTGCAATCGAATAAAAGGACGAGCGTGAAGCTACGGAGTATCTGATACTGTAAACAACCAACGCCACAAAAGTAAGCAACACCGTAAAGGCGATTATAATTCCGAATTCCTCGCACACCATACCGAAAGCAAGGTCCTCGGTTGAGGCGTATATACCTCTTAATTTTCCGTTGCCGAGTCCGAGTCCAAACAGTCCGCCGCTGACAGAATAAATCAAAAGTCTAACCTGTTGATAGCCCTTTGTGTCGGCAAATTCCCAAATATGACGGTACGAATTAAATCGGTTTGCAACATACGGCTTAAAGGTCAAAACACCGATGCCGCCGATGAGCGCACCTGCACAGATAAGGAAAATTGTTTTAATATCGCCCGAACGCAAAAATGCGATTATAACGAATGTGAAGAAGAAAATAAGCGCAGTACCGAAGTCCTTCATTATAAATAACAAGCCTACACAGGTTACCGCAAAGATAATGTATTTTGTCAAAAGCTTGGTAGACTGTAAGGTTTCGAGCGTTGCCGCACCGACAAAGATAAATGCAACCTTTACAATCTCCGAGGTCTGAATTGACAAAAGACCGTTGCCGATAACAATCCAGTTCCTTGCACCGTTGATGTTCTTTGCAAATATAAGCGTGAACACCAAAGCGGCGATAGAAAGAATTGCAACTGGCATACGAAGCTTAACAACTCTGTCAATATCGCTTAAAATCCAAAGTAGGACAATAAATACGCCGATACCGAGGAGGATTGCTATAAGCTGAGTATATGCCTTGTTCGGATAAACGCTTGTTGTCAATGCAAGACCGATTCCCGATAGGAAGAACGCTATCAGCTCAACCTCAAAGCTTTTTCTTCTCAAAAAACCTGCAAAAACAATGAAATATGTCCATTCAACCGTAATATAAAGAGCAAATACGGCTATTATAGTTCCCTTGACAATATCTTCTCCGCCGTTTGTCAAAATCTGAATAGCGCAGAAAATCTGAAAAGCGGTCATTAAAAGCAGGAGAAAGAGCCAATTTACAGGGCGTCTGTATCTCATTTTTCTTTTATGTGTTTTCTTTTTATCTTTTTGAATTTTTTTTGACACAGTAGCACCCCCTTATTCTCTGAACATAAAGCTGTAAGAGCCAATTGTTATAACATCGCCGTCGTAAAGGGGATACGCGTCAAACACAAGCTCTCCGTTTAAGTAAGTTCCGTTTTCCGAATTGAGGTCGGCAATCATCCAGCCGTCCTTTGTAAGATAAACCTCTGCGTGTTCCTTTGAAATATCGCTCATAGGCAGGCAAATGTTGCAATTTCTGCCTCTGCCGAAAAGACAGCTGCCGTTGAGGTAATATGCACTCTTATCGGCAAGATTTACAAGCCTTGTTGCATTTGTAAAGTCAACCGCCTGCGCTTCCTCTCCCTCTGCTTCGACACCGTAGCCGTGGGAAGCAAATTTCATAACGGCATTACCGAATGAAACCGTATCTCCGTCGGATATTTTAGCGGCGTGACGAATTTGCTTGCCGTTTACATAGACACCTGTTTTAGAGTCGGTGTCAAATATGAACCAGCCGTCCTTACGAAGCGCAAGCACAGCATGAAATCTCGAAACCGTGCCGTACTTTTTCAATGAAATATCGCACGAACGACTCCTGCCGATTGACGTTTCCCAATTTTCAATGTCGATTTCCGTGTCGTCGGCAAGATTTATAAGCGTTGCCATTGTTTCCCGTCTCGGTCTTGAGCGAAAAAGCGAAAAAACACATCTGAGAAGTATCACGACAGCAATTGCGGCGAAAATATAGCGTACAAAATAGTCAAATTGTTCAAGAAAAACTTCCATGCCATTTCTCCTTATCAAATATAGTATAAGAATACAATTAAATGAGCTAAAAGTCAATAAAACAACACCCTAATTCTTGACACAAATTCTCAATGATTATATACTTATTATATATTTTTGTACGGAGGGACAAACTATGAAAATTGAAAAGAACTTTTACGGAAAGCTTAAAGACGGCAGAGATGTCCATTCTTTTACTGTTACAAACGATAACGGAGCATATATAGAACTTGTTGATTACGGCGCAACTCTTAATAAAATCGTTGTTCCCGATAAAAACGGCAATATGCTTGATGTCCTTGTCGGCTTTGATACGGTTGAAGGACAGGAGCTTTGCACGGACTCTCAGGGCAGAACAGTCGGCAGAGTTGCAAACAGAATTGCAGGCAAGGGAATTACCATTGACGGCAAGAATTATCAGATAACCAAGAATGTTGACGGCAAGTTTACGCTTCACAGCAACCACGAGTACGAAACGGTTGTTTGGAACAGTGAAATTGTTGGGGATAACAGCGTTAAATTTACCTATCACAGCCCTAACGGAGCAGAGGGCTTCCCCGGAGAGGTTGACAATGAGGTTAAATTCACATTCACTAACGATAATGAGGTTATAATTGATTATAACTGCGTACCGACCGAAAAATGTCCGCTTAATATCACAAACCACGCTTACTTTAACCTCAAGGGCTTTGACGGCGGTCAGATAGTTGACCACGAGGTGCAATTTTTCTGCGACGCATATACGCCTACCGACAATGACGCTATCCCGACAGGCGAGATAAGAGACGTTACAGGCACGGCTTTTGATTTCAGAACGCCCAAGACGATAGAAAAAGACGTTGACGAAAATGACGAGCAGCTGATAATCGGCAGAGGCTATGACCATAACTTTGCAATTTCGGGATATGACGGAACGCTTAAAAAATTTGCGGTTGTTAAATCCGATAAAAGCGGAATTGTTCTTGAAGCTTATACGGACTTGCCCGGCTCACAGTTCTATATCGGCAACTATATGAACGGTACACAGATCGGCAAGGCAGGAAAGCCTATTGAATACAGAACTGGCTTTTGCCTTGAAACACAGTATTTCCCCGACGCTGCAAATCACGAGGAATTCATAAGCAATATCTTTTCACCCGAAAAACCGTTTGTGTCGAGGACGATATTCAAGTTTTCAAAATAACGTCGCCGTTCACAATTAAACAATTGTTTGATGTTTGTTCATATTTAATTATTATTTTTACAGTATTATTTAGAAAACACAGGGCAGGAGGAAACGAAAATGGCTAACGAAAAAATTATGATTGTTGACGATGATGTCAATATTTGCGAGCTTTTAAGACTCTATCTTGAAAAAGAGGGCTATGCTACAAAGATAGTTAATGACGGTATGAGTGCCGTTGACACATTTAAGGCGGAAACGCCCGATTTGGTTTTGCTTGATATTATGCTTCCCGGTCTTGACGGCTGGCAGGTATGCAGAGAGATACGCAAATTCTCCGATAAGCCGATAATTATGCTCACGGCTAAGGGCGAAACCTTTGACAAGGTGCTCGGACTTGAGCTCGGTGCAGACGACTATGTTACAAAACCTTTTGATACAAAGGAAATCGTTGCAAGAATTAAGGCTGTTTTGAGAAGAAGTGCCGGCTCGGCAGGCCCTGCAAACTCAAAGGAAGTTAATTTTGATAAACTTTCAATAAACCTTGAAAATTACGAGATGAAGGTCAACGGCGTTCAGGTCGATACTCCGCCTAAGGAGCTGGAGCTTATTTTCCACCTTGCCTCCAATCCAAACAGGGTTTTCTCGAGAGATCAGCTTCTTGATGAGGTTTGGGGCTTCGATTATTACGGCGACTCAAGAACGGTTGACGTTCACGTTAAAAGACTTCGTGAAAAATTAGAGGGCGTTTCCGATAAATGGGAGCTTAAAACCGTTTGGGGCGTCGGCTATAAATTCGAGACGAAGGATTAAGCAATATGCCGAACATAAGAAGAGGCTCTTTGCCCAAAAGGTTAAAATACGCTTTCAAAAGGCGTTCCATATTCATTAAATATTTTTTCGCATTCTTCGTTTTGGAAATTCTTTGCTTTGTAATACTTGCTGTTGCGGTAAGCTTCTTCGGAACAAATAATTGGACAAAAGAAACAATGAAAATGCTCTCCGAAAACACAAAGCAGGTTGCCGATTTAACAGAGGAGATTCTTACAAACCGAATGCAACCGGATATGCAAAACGCAACGTTTATACTTTGTAATAATATTTCAATGATTTCGGATGCTATCGATGCAGACATTTATGTTTGCAATATGGACGGCAGGGTTATACTTTGCAAGGATTTGGTTTCCGATAATTTTGAAATCAGCAGTAACGGCGAGTGCATAGTACACAGCTTTTACACCATTCCGCAATCAATAATAAATTCTATTGGCGAAAACGGATCGTCAAGTCCTGCTTCAACCCTTGACGGTGTTTATACCAAGTCGCAGATGTATTCGGCTCGTCCCGTTATCGTGGACGGAAAAACCGTAGCAATAGTTTTTGCGGTAAAGCCTGCTTCAACAGGAGCGCTCAACTACCTTTCGAATTCTATGAAGATATTTTTGGTAGGCTCGTTATTTGCTCTTGTAATCGGTGCCATTGCAACCTATTTCTTTACAAATGACCTTTTAAGCCCCTTGAAGGATATGTCGAGAGCAACAAAATGCTATGCAAAGGGCGATTTCAGTTATCGTGTTAAGGTTAAAAAGAATGACGACACGGAATTAGCACATTTGTTGAGGGCGTTTAACTCAATGGCGTCAAGCTTGGCATTATATGAAAGCTCACGGCGAAGCTTTGTTGCGAATGTATCGCATGAGCTTAAAACACCTATGACGACAATCAGCGGATTTATCGACGGAATACTCGACGGAACAATCCCTCCCGAAAAGGAAAAGCATTATCTTGAAATAGTTTCCAATGAGACGAAGCGGCTTTCAAGGCTTGTTGTTGCAATGCTTAACATTTCCAAAATCGAGGCAGGGGAGTTGAACTTAAACCCCGTTAATTTCAATATTTGTAATGATATATTCAATGTTCTTGTCTCATTCGAGCAACAGATTGAGCAGAAAAATATTGAAATTTGCGGACTTGACGCACTTGCTCCGACAACTGTTTGCGCCGATGAGGATCTTATCCATCAGGTTATATACAACCTTGTTGACAATGCGGTTAAATTCACGGAAAACGGAAGAATTTTTGTTTTTGTAGAAAACAATGATAATAACACCGTCAGCGTGAAGATAAGAAACACCGGTGCAGGTATTTCAAATGAAGAGCTTTCTAAGGTGTTTGAGAGGTTTTATAAGGTAGATAAATCAAGAAGCTACGACACTAAAAGCGCAGGACTCGGTCTTTACATTGTTAAGACCGTTGTAGAGCTTCACGGCGGTACGGTCAGCGCTGAAAGCGTCGAGGATGAATATACTCAATTTGAATTTACTATTCCGAACGATTATCGGAATAAGGCATAACAGGAGGCTTAATCTATGAGCGAATTTGATGAAAACAAGACACCGAACAATGAACCTTCGGAAAACACCGAAAAGAAAGAGGAGTTTAATCAAAATGTAAGCTCCGACAGCGCAAGCAGTCAACCGCAGGGGCATGGTTCAAATAATCAGGGCGGAGCGAACGGATATTCTCCGTATAATAACGGCTACAATAACCCTCAAAATAACGGCGGATATTACGGACAAAGCAACCCTAATAACCAGAGCTATGGCTACGGCAGAACTCCGAATTACGTCTATTACGGACAGAATTCACAGCAAAATCGCCCCTTCCACGCAGGAAACCCATATAACGCTCAAAACGGCGGATATGCAGCAACTGACAGCTATGTGCCGGCACATAACGAAAAAGGCAAAAAGAACGGCTTAAAGATATTTATAATTGTTGTTGCGGTCATAGCGGCACTCTCGGTATTCCTTACCGTGTTCTCAATCGTCAATAAAAAGGACAGCTCAAAGGTTAAGGTTGACGGTCCTACGCTTTCGGCAGCCGCTTCAGGCTCTGCTTCTGAGACTGACAGCTCGGGAGAGCTTACGGCGGTAGGCGTTTACAATAAGGTTAAAGAGTCCTCGGTAGGCGTGCTTGTTTATTCAAACAGCGGTGCGAATATGAAAAGCGGCGAAGGCTCGGGCGTTATTGTCGGCGAGGATAAAGACGGCAAATACACCTACATTATTACCTGTGCTCACGTAGTTTCGGATGGCGGAACAATTAAAGTACAGCTTTATGACGATTCGCAGTATGACGCAACGCTTATCGGCTATGATGCAAAGACAGATATTGCGGTTATGAGAATTGCAAAGACAGGTCTTAAAGCTATCGAAATAGGCGACTCCGATTCTTTGAGCGTAGGCGAAACGGTTTATGCTATCGGTAACCCCGGCGGTGTTGATTTTGCAGGCTCGTTTACAAACGGTATGGTTTCCGCTATTGCAAGACCTATAAACAGCAGTATAGGCTATGAAATGGAGTGCATACAGCACACAGCGGCAATTAACCCCGGTAACTCAGGCGGTGCGCTTGTAAACTCAAAGGGACAGCTTGTAGGCATTAACTCTTCAAAGATTTCAAGTACCGATTATGAGGGTATGGGCTTCTCTGTACCGAGCTCAACCTTTGTTGCCATTTACAACGATATTATTGAACACGGATATGTTACCGACAGAGCTAAGCTTGGTATAACCTATACGCCTGCACAGGCAAGTCAGACATACAGTATGCTTGTCGGCGTTAAGGGACTTCCCGCAGGCACACTTGTCATTAAGAGCATTACAACGGACAGTCCGCTTGTAAACACGCAGGTTGCACCCGGCGACCTTATCACAAAGGTTAACGGTGAAGACCTTGACACAACGGATAAGCTGCCTGATTTGATTGAAAATTCAAAGGTAGGCGATAAGCTCACACTTACGATTTGCCACGTTGATAACAATTATCAGATTACAGAGTTTGAGGTTACCGTCGCACTCGTTGAGGATAAGGGCAACAACACAACTGTTGCAGAGGAATCATCAACACAGTCCTACAACCCGTTCGGATACTTCTATAATCAGGGTCAGAGCGAACAGTATTGATAAGCCGTAAAAAATTTGGCGGAGAGATTTGAGCTTTCGGATTTCTCCGCTTTTTGTTGTCATAAAACAGAAAACAGTATATAATAATTAAGTAAACAATTAAGGAGGCTTTTTTATGCTTAAAGAAATAAATATCAGAGATTTGAAAAAATCTCCCGTCGAAATGATAGCTGACGATTGGGCATTGCTCACAGCGGGCGATATAAACGACTGGAACACTATGACGGTCAGTTGGGGACTTGTAGGCGAGCTTTGGGGAAAAGACGTTGTAGCGTGCTTTGTACGCCCTCAGAGACACACATTTGGTTATATGGAGAAGAATGATACATTTACACTCTCGTTCTTTGACGGCGAATATAAAAAGGAATTAGGTCTATGTGGCTCGAAGTCGGGCAGGGATATAGATAAAGCAAAGGAAACGGGCTTTGTACCGATTGATGTTGACAATGCAGTTTCGTTTGAACAGGCAAATGTTATTATGGTGCTCAAGAAAATTGCCGCTTGCGATATGACTCCCGACAGCTTTATTGACGAAAGCATTATGTATAATTACGCTAATGGCGATTTCCACAAAATTTACATCGGAAAAGTCGAAAAAGTGTACATTAAAGAATAATTCATAAAAAAATAAAAAAATATTAAAAAAACACTTGATTTTTGAAAACGCTTGTGGTATACTCTGTCTTGCACTTGAGAGATGAGTCACAAAACAGAGTTTCTCACAAGTCGGTGTTTATTACGATGAGGGTCCACCCGTTCCCATCCCGAACACGGTAGTTAAGCTCATTCGTGCCGAAGATACTTGGCTGGAAGCGGCCCGGGAAAATAGGTCGGCGCCGACATCAACAAAAGTAGTTCTCCAATAGGGGGGCTATTTTTTTGTCCTTTTTTACAAGTGCAAAAGTTAAGGCACTCTTTCGTTTTTGAAAGAGTGCCTTTTGCCGTTTATTAAGCTTTATCCGAATACTGCCATATTGCCCTCGGGAACATAAAGAGAAGTAATTGTGTTGTCGTCGTAAACAATCAAAATGTGTCGTCCCTTTATTTCAACGCCGTGGTCGGGAGCATAATAGGGGATAGCCTTTGAAGCGATTTCATTAGCCTTGTCGCCCGATACTGTATTAAGTGTAAGCCCCGCCTTTGTATATGCGTTCTTAATGTAGTCCATATAGCTTATTGTTTCAGGCTTACCTTCTTCAACAGCACCGTAATTATCAACACTCAAAGCCTGCGAGAAATCAAATGCTTCATATTTGTTTTCGAGCTTGGAACCGTCAGCGTAGTGGCTGATTATTTTATTTGCGGAATAGCTTGTGTCTGCATAATAAACTTCCTTAACCTTACCCGTGTAAGCAAGAGGCATTAAGCCGTTATCGTTGAGGAATTTAATCGTATTTGTCATATTGGGATAGATATAGAATGAAGAAAACGCACTGCCCTTAACGCATTTATCCTCTTTTTGCTGTGTTGCTTCGGGGCCTTCATAACCATAAAAATTATATTCGTCCTCCGAATAATAGTATCCGTATTTGCCGTTGAGCTTTGTATTTGTATTTTTAGCTACTTCAATTGCTGTTGCAATCGCACCGACAGGAATGCGGGTGTTGGTATATGCGTCCTCATAGGACATTGCAATATAATCCTTATATATAGCTTCCTTTAAGCCGTCAATATCTTCTATTGTATCAAGGTTTGCTGTTGTGCTGTTTGTGTAGTAATTGTCAACGAGATATGACGGACCTACATAATACCATTCTCCACCACCGGTATAGGCTTGATCAGCAGAAGAATAAGTTAACGATGGATTACCGTGTTCGTCGGTGTGGGAATCGTCCTCTGAGGTTGATTTGCCTTCAACAAGAACCTGCTTTAAGAAATCCTTAAAGAATTGAGTATTATATACTGTTCTTTTGTATTTGTTATAAACATCAGGGGTATATACTGCATATCTTCTGTTGATTTCTGTTCCGTCCTTGAGAACAATCTTAAATCCGATACTTCCTTCATACTCGGCACCCTTATAATGCTTGTCGGCTTTAACCATATCAAACATTGCATAAGCCGTTTTAATGTCCTCTGCATTTTCAGAAAGGAATTTTGAATGGATTGCGAGGTTTTGGAGCTTTGTGCCTCTGCTGTCTTGAATATCCATTGAAACGGATTTAACCTGCGAAATATCAGGAAGCTTATTGTAAGCACCGAAACAACTTGTGCCATAGTAAACAAATCCGAAAATTGTTACCGCAAAAGCGAGAGCGTAAACGGGAAGTGTCTTTAATGTAGCCTTGAAGTTTCTTCTGAGTATCAGTTCGACAAGGAAGAACGCAAGAATGGTGACACCGAATACAATAAGCAAGATTAAAGTAAGATTTTGATGAAGGGGAGAGTCGTATACATCAACATATGCTCGCTTTAATACCGATGCAAGAGCATTGACAACGATCATATATACTAAAAGTCCGTTAGACACACTTGCTAAATAGAACTTACCAAAGGAGTTGGAGTTTTCGCTCTTTCTCTTGTTCATAAAGACTGTTCCGATGCCGATAAGGATAATGCTTATTGCAAGCCACATAAGAATCGGGGCAAGCACTTCCATATCAATACTCTGGAAAGCTTTGAATTCAGATTTCTTAGTAAGTTTTCCTAAAAGAATGAATGTCTTTTCAGAAGTGAACTCGGTTGATTTACCGTTAAGATTTTCGGCATCTACCGCAAAAGTCCAAATGTTGAAAAGGTTTCCTCCGGTGCGTCTTGCTATATCGGCACCCGCGTTGTAGGTGTAACCTCTTACGATGGTTGATAAATTGTCAATCGTTCCCGAAATGAAAGTCGGAAGTACAGACAAACCGATAGTTGTAATAACTGATTCAATTGCGCAACCTGAAAATGTCATTACTGCCGAAGTGAGAGCAAAGCCTGCAAGACCGCTGACAAATTCCATCAAAAACATATAACAAAACAAGCTTGTAAGTTCAGAACCTCCGCCGAAGTTTACAAGGTTAATGATAAAGGTTAAAAATGTGGGAATGAAGGTTGCAACGAAGAGTGAAAGAACCGCCGCAAAAAGTCTGTTGATATACAGCTTTGAACGTGTCATACCAAAACTCAAATATACATTTACGGACTTCTTTTTGAGAAGAAATTGAAACATTGTAAATGCCATGAGCATTCCGCAAATAACCATTCCGATTTGGATTAAGCTTGAAAACGAGTTATTTGAGTTAAGGAAATAGAAAAGTACGTTTTTTTGCATTTTTTCAGTCTTGAACGACTCTGAAAATACATAAGAAAGTACGGGTGCAACATGGAACACTACAAGAGCTAAAAACGCAACCGCCGAATAGGGGAGAATACTTAAAAAGCTTCTTTTCAAATCGTTTGCGTCAACTCTGTCATTCGAATATCTTGGTGATATCATATTTCTTGTCCTCCATTTCATTTAAGAATACTTCTTCCATAGTGAGTTTATATTCGTCGATGGCAATCGGATTGAGTGCTTTGAGTTTTTCTGCCTGTTCTTTGGCATTGCCCTCGAAAATAATTGTTGCTATCTTTGAATCAATGTCAAGCGACTTATACTTGAAGCCTGCAAAATCTGATTCTTTAATATCTCTGTCAAAGATAAGTCTGAACTTGCAGTAGTTCTGTGAAATATCGTCAACACAGCAGTCCATAGTAAGCTTTTTACCGTTGATAAGACCGACATGGTCGCAAAGGTTTGAAAGCTCTGTAAGGTTGTGCGAGGAAATGATAATCGAAGCCTCGCTCTGTGCGATATATTCAAGGAAGAGCTTTTTGGAAATCTCTTTTTTCTGCGGGTCAAGTCCGTCAAAGGTTTCGTCAAGCAAAAGATATTTCGGATTTGACGCAAGACCTAAAATAATTTCCGTCTGTCTTTGCATACCCTTTGAAAAGCCTCTGATTCTCTTTTTCTTATCAAGACCGAAAACCTCGATAAGATTTTCAAATGTTTTCATATGAAAATTCGGGTAATAGTCCGCATAGAACTTAGCCATTGAAAGCGGAGTTGAATTAAGCGGGAAGTAGAGGTCATCGGGGATATAGAAAAGATCCTTCCTGTTGTCGTCATTATCGAAAGAACGCTGACCGTCAAGCAAAACCTCGCCTCCGTCGGCTCTGTATATGCCTGCAACGGTTTTGAGCAAGGTCGTTTTACCTGCGCCGTTGTAGCCTATAAGACCGTAAATAGAGGTCGGCTCAACATTAAAGCTAATGTCCTCGATAGCAACAAAATTGTCAAATTTTTTAGTAACATTTTTGATTTCTATCATTGTTTAATCATCTCCTGTATAAATATTTTCTATCAATTTTAGAATATCGGATTTTTGAACGCCTAAAACCTTGGCATTTGTTATTGCCGTTTCAACCGTCTCAAGCGAAGAAGTAAGAAATGCGTCTGAATTCGGGGTGTCCGCTATGAAAACTCCTTTTCCGGCAACAGAATACACAATTCCTTGATCTTCAAGCTCGGACAACGCTCTCTTAACCGTATTGATGTTGATTGACAGCTCTGACGACAGCTGCCGCAACGATTGAAGCTGATCACCGCTTTTGAGCTCGCCGCAATTTATAAGCTTTATTATCTGTTCCTTTATCTGTTCATAAATCGGAGTTCGTGAACGGTAATCAATGAAAACACGCAAATCATCACCTCCGTTATCACTGTATTAACTGTGCTATTACAATTAGTACAGTTACATAATAGTTTATAAACACTTTTTTGTCAAGATATTTTTTATAAAATTTTCCGGAAAATTATCTTTATAGTAAATACACAATAAAACTTTGAAATTATTGTATATTCTAATAATTTATTTCAAGAAGCTGTTATGATATTATAATATTACAAAACAGCAAGGAGACGGTTATATGGATAAATGGATTTTACACGACCTTTTAAGTAAGGTTGGAATTTCAATCGCACTTCTCGGCGTTGCCGTGGCTGCAATAGGCAATATATTTGCTATTGTCGGCGTTGCAGTAGCTGCCGTAGGTGTCGGTTTCTGTGTTACAAGCTATTTAAGTGCAAAAAATCAGGTTGAAGAGGACGAATCGGACAAAGGCAACGAAGAATAGAATATTACAATAAAAACGGCACAGACGCTTCATTTTGAAGTACCTGTGCCGTTATGTTATTTCTTTAATTGTCTTACGTCATTTCCGACAAACTGTATCATTTGATAAGAGCCGATAATTCGTGAGGTTACTCTCGAGGTGTAACGCTTTTCCAATTCCTCGATCGGAACGTTTGAGTTGATTATCGTCGGAAGCTCCTTTGCCATTCTTGTATTGATAATATTGTAAAGCTCTGCGACGGTAAACTGCGTTGAAAACTCTGCGCCGAGGTCGTCTAAAATGAGCAAATCACAGCATAAAAGCTTTTCCTCTGTTGTGCCGTCGGGGTCTTCGCTTCTGCCGAAGCGTTCTCTTTCAAGCATTGTAAATAAGTTTTGAGCCGAGCCGTAAACAACACCGTAGCCGTTTTTAATTACCGTGCCTGCAATCGCAAGTGAAAGATGAGTTTTACCTAAGCCTGTTTCGCCGTAAAGGAAGAGGCTGGGGGAGTCGGTATCGAAATCGTTGGCGTACTCCTCGCAAAACTTTAATATATCGGCTGCTTTTTTCTTTGCCGACACAGTTTTTTGTATTGACGGATCAAAGTCCTCAAATTTTGAAATTTTAAGCGGACAAGCCTGTGCAAGCTCGTCGAAAGCACTTTTTTTGAGTAACTTTTCAAGACATTCGCACATTTTACCGTCATGATAACCTGTATCGTTACATTTTTTACAGGTGTAATCAGGCTTTAAGTAGCTTTCGTCAACACCGCAAGCCTCGAACAATGCTTTTCTTGCTTTTTGAAAGCCGAGATTTTTTTCTTTAAGCTCGTTTACAACCTTTTTAGGATCGGGACAGTTGCTGATTGCCTTAAAAAGGCCGAGAGTCGTATCAGCCATTTCACGCTCGATTTCAGCAAGTTCGGGATGTTCGGTTTTGAAATTGATTGCTCTTTCCTCGGCTTTTGCTTCGGCGTTTCTTCTGCGTGAGTTTATAATGCTCAAAGCGTCGGAAATTGCTTTGTTGGAGTATTTCATTTTACATCCCTCTTTTTCTTTTTATATACAAGTTCACCGCTTGTAGCCTGTTCGACGGCTTTGTTAATGTCATACGAACGCTCGGAGGTGCCTTGCTTTTGCTTCTTATACGCTTCCTTTGCGTTTTCAACGTCCTCGGGCGTTTTGTAGCCGCTGTTATGCCAATTTTCAAGAATTTTATTTGTGTAGCTAAAGCTGATTTTTCCCTTGCGGTCAATGGTTTCGTTGTAAGCCAATACCATCATTTCAACCGAAAAACCCATATCGTTCCAGTTCATAAAATATTCGGTCTGCTTAGGTGTAGGCTTTGGAGCTGAAATGCCTGTGAATTGGCAAAACTCACTGTATATAACGGCAACCTTATTGCTGTCATCAACAAATTTGTTAGCCTTTTCAAGAGTGTCGATGTTTTTATCGTAAAATGTCTTTGCCGTCGAAAGCATATATGCGGTTGCGTTTTTACCTGTGCTTATACAATATTGTATAAGGGTAAGAATAACGTCAATGCCGAGTCCGTAATCGTCATACATCTGAATAATGGCGGACTGATTGTTATATCCCAAGGATTTTCCGAACATAATCTGCGCTTGATTGAGAAGCCCTGCAATGTTTTCGTCCTCCGCAATTCTCTTGACAACCTGCTCATAGGTCGGGCGGACAAGCTTTATTTCAGGTGCAGGCGCTTTTTCAGCCTTTTTGGCTTCTTCCTTTTCGGGCTTATTCTCAGCCTCTTTCGATTTAAGATGCGAGTCGCTGACGGTGGGAGAGGGGGCAGCGGCACTTTCGCCGTTTTTTATGAGTATTCTCTCGTTTACCCAATATTCAATAGCTTCGTTTGTGTCTGCAACCGAAGAGCCTATTGCCTTTGCGATTTCCTCCACAGAAAAATTACCGCCTTGGTTGTTAAGTATCCAAAGCAGTGATTTCAAGGCGCAGAAGCTCGCCATTTTTATATACTTTTCAACAATTGTCTTCGGCGTTACAAACACCGAACCGTAATATGACGGGTTAAGTGACAGCATATGTATTTATCCTTATAGCTTATATCTTTTTCTTACAAAAATCCTTTAATGTGCAAATATCGCAATGTGCTTTCCTTGCGGTACATACAGCTCTGCCGTGAAGCACCGTTCTGTGACAAAAATCATTGCTCTCGTCGGGAGGCAGAAGCTTTCTCAATTCAAATTCTACCTTTTTCGGGTCTTTCGTGTCAACAAGACCTATGCGGTTTGAAATTCTGATTAAATGTGTATCCGTAACAACGCTTGACGGCGCATGGAAAACGTCGCCCATAATAAGATTGGCGGTTTTTCTTCCGACGCCGGGCAAGGAAGTCAGTTCTTCAATAGTAGAGGGGACTTCGCCGTTAAAATCCGATTTGATTTTTTTAGCTATACCGACAATATCTTTTGCCTTGTCATGATAAAATCCGCAGGAACGGATAATTTTTTCAATATCTGTAACCTCTGCATTTGCAAGGTCATCAAGCGTTTTATACTTTTCAAAAAGCTCGGGTGTAACAAGATTTACTCTTGCATCCGTGCATTGTGCGGAAAGTCTTGTCGCAATAAGTAATTGTAGTGGGTCTGAATATACAAGCGAGCAAATTGCCTCGGGATATGCCTCTTTTAATGCTTCGACTGATTTAAGAGTGAGTTGCTTTTTACTCATTATTTTCTTTCAAGTGTGTTCGGTAAATCAAGCAAATAATCTGCCGAAACCTGAAAATACATACAAATAGCCTTTAAGTCCCTCAAGGACGGCTCTGTTGCGCCCGTTTCAAGGAACGAAATCTTTCTCTGCGTCATTCCGAGCACGTTAGCAAGGTCCGTCTGCGTAAGAGGCGGCAGCTTTGACTGTCGGAGTTCTTTGAATTTCTCATTAAAAGGCATAATACTTCCCCACTCACAAAAATTTGTGTCTATTTTATCACAAAAAATTCCCTTAATCAACACGGAAAAGTTACTATTGAGTTAAAAAATAACTAAGAATTTTTGTGCACTTTTATTTTTATACTAAATATTGTATAACGTCTTATAAAGGCTGTCAAAATATACTGTTGACCACTTGTAAAAATATTTTTTATTTGCTATAATATTACAGAATTTTTCTATGCTTTAAGGAGATAAATGATGACGAAGGTCAGAAAACGCATTTTTTTAATTGCTTTATGTGTAATAACCGTTATTTCTTCGTTGAGCTTCTCGGCTTATGCGGCTTCTCCCGAGGAAACTGTCAGCGCTTTGAGAAATGAGCCTACAAAGCTTATCTGTGTATCGAAATACGGGGATACCGCACATTATCCCGAAAACTCAATTGAGGCTATTGCTTCTGCTGTACAGAAGGGTGCGGATATGGTAGCTGTAAGAGTTAAAGCAACCGCTGACGGCGAACTTGTTTTGATGTCGGATGACAATCTTTCAAGAATGTGCGTTGACTCACAGGGCAATACGGTAAACAAAACCGTTTCCGAAACGGGAATTTATGAGCTTCGTGAGTATTTCCTTAAAAACGGTAAGGGCGGAGTGTCGCAAACAGCGACAGAGTATAAAATTCCGACTTTGTTGGAAGCGTTACAGGCTGTTGACGGGAAAACCGTTTTGTTAATTGAAAACGCTTGGGAGTATAAAGACGAGATTTATACCTTACTCAGCGATAACAACCGTCTTAATTCCTGTGTGCTTATGCTTGAAGCAGGCAAAAAGGAGATTTCCTCTTGGCTTTCGGGCAAGTCCGCTATGCCGATTGTCTTTTCAAAATTCAAGGGCACAGTCGTTTGGAAATCAAGGTTATATATAAAGGGAACAGTCAACGCAGGTGTTGCAGGCGTGCTTCTCGGCTCGTCAAACGCTTATTCTATGACCTTTAATAAGGATACGGTAGCAAAGGCTCAGGGCAAAGTCCGTGCCGTTATCGATATGACAGACCCAACCCTCAGCGGTAAGCGTGCGGACACGCAGCTCTATTGGGATGATGTTACCTCAAGGGGCTTTTCCGTTATAATTACAGATAATACGGAGCAGCTTTCGGAGTATTCAAAGCGTACGGAAAATGCGAGAGCAAGACTTTCGGAGCTCTGCGATGAGGCTTCGAAAACCGACCTCACTCTTTGCAGCACATATTCCGCAACTAATCTAAAGAACAGGCTTACCGTCAGCAAAGACGTGCTTTCAAGCTCTGTTTGTGCAAATGCACTTGAAAATGAATATTATGAGCTGTCAAAGGCTCTCAATTCACTCAACGACAGGTCAACGGATGATAAAAATCAAAAAACAGTCACAAACGGCAGAATTGTTGCCGCTGTTTTGGTTGCAGTCGGATTTGTGATTGTCGAAATCATTTTCGAGCGATACAGAAATGAAAGCATTAAGCTTCGTAAGGTCGGCAGAAAGCTTTACGGAAAAGCAAAGAAAAAATAATCGCAAGGGCGGAGTTTCCGTCCTTGTTATTTTGTGAGAGAAAGGATATTTCGATAGGATGTCAGATAAGTTCAGAAAAGATTTAACAAAGGGCAGCGTAACAAAAAACCTTATAAAATTCGCTATGCCGTTCCTTTTGTCAAACATACTTCAAGCACTTTACAGCGTTGTTGATATGATTGTTGTCGGTCAGTTTTGCGGCAAGGCAGGAATTACGGGTGTTTCAATCGGCGGTCAGGTCAATATTCTCATTACGGGTGCGGCAGGCGGACTTGCTATATCGGGAACGATACTTGTAGCACAGTATCTCGGTGCTAAAAAGTATGACGACCAGAAAAAGACAATAGGTACAATGTCTACCTTGTATCTTGTTTTGAGTATTGTAATTACCGTGCTTATGCTCCTTGTTGGAAAGCCGTTGCTTATTCTTCTTAAAACCCCCGAAAGTGCATTTTCGGAAACTCTTTCGTATCTCAATATTTGTATGGCAGGAACGGTGTTTATGTTTGGTTACAACGCTGTCTGCGCTGTTTTAAGAGGTCTTGGTGACTCTAAACGACCGCTGTATTTTGTAATGATTGCGGCACTTATCAATGTTGTGCTTGACGTTGTGCTTGTCGGTAAATTCAAAATGGGTGCTTCGGGTGCTGCTTACGCAACAATTTTCGCACAGGCTATAAGCTTCGTGCTTTCGGTTGTATATTTGTCAAAAACAGGCTTTTTCAAGGGTTATACCGCTAAAGATTTTAAGATAGAAAAACAAAAAGCAGTTTTGCTTTTCAAGATAGGTCTTCCGAGCGCAATTCAAAGCCTTGTAATATCACTGTCTTTTATGACTCTTACCGCACTTGTAAATTCACTTCCGAATGCTGAGGTTGCGGCGGCTTGTCAGGGAATCGGCGGCAAAATAAACTCGTTTGCGATTTTGCCCGGACTTGCGTTTTCGAACGCTATTTCTTCAATGGCAGGTCAAAATATAGGCGCAGGGGAGTTCGAAAGAGCAAGAAAAACCATGCGTGTAGGCTTAGTGCTTGCTTTTGTATTTTCGGTAGCGGTAATGGTTGTGGTAGAAGCATTCCCTGAGATACTTTTCAGAGTGTTTACGGATGATGTTGAGGTAATTGAAACGGGTATTCCGTACTTAAGACTGATTGCCATTGACTATCTGTTTACGGCATTTTTGTTCTCGTTTAACGGACTTGCCATTGCGGCAGGCGATACCTCATTTGCGTTGTTTAACTCATTTTTCAATTCAATTATAATTCGAGTTCCTTTTGCGTATGCGACTGTTTATTGGTTTAATATGGGCTTTAACGGAGTAGGTCTTGCGATAGGCTGTGCGTCGGTGTTCAGCGTGTTTATCGGACTTTGGTATGTACGCTCCGAAAAATGGAAAAAATCTAAGGTAATTCTTGAGGATTAACTCTTGCAAAAATATCTTTAATTTGGTAGTATTAAACTGTCGAATGACATATATTATTCCCAAGGGAATAAAAAGGAGTAAAAAGGGTTATGGATAACAAGTTTTTCTGTGCAAAACCAAACGGTAAGCTCCATTATCCACATACTATGCTCACAGGCTTCGGCTTTATGGCAGTCCAAATTGCGTGGATAATTTACAATGCTTACGTTCCGCTTATTTTAAGAGAAAACAGCACAATCGCAAATCTTGCTTGGTCAAGTACGGCAGTCGGCGTTATTATGGTAATCGATAACATTTTCGGCGTTGTTTTTCAACCGTTATTCGGCAGGATTTCCGACCGCACGCATACAAGATTCGGCAAAAGAAAGCCGTTCTTAATGTACGGTATTCCGCTTTGTGCGTTGCTGTTTATCTTTATTCCGAGAATACAGGTGCTTGGAATTTTGATGCTTGACATTATAGTTTTTAACTTCCTTATGTCAACGTGGCGTTCTCCCGTTGTTGCAATGATGCCGGACTTCACTCCGTCTGAAATCAGAGGCGAGGGTAATGCAATAATCAATATTATGGGCGGTATCGGCGTTGTTCTCGGTACTGTTGCAGGTAAGATTATTACATTTATCGCACCAAACGCAACTGAAGCGCAGATTAGAGATAACGTGTTCGTTTTCGGCTCAGTTGTAATGGTTGTGTGCTTGTTGGTCGTTCTCTTCTTTGTTAAAGAGCCTGACAGCAGAATTACAAAAGAAGAGTCGCTTAGAATTAAGGCCGATTACGAAAAGGCGAATCCCACGAGTGACGAAAAGCAGTCAATCAAATCAATGGGACTTACAAAGGGCGAGAAAAAGAGCCTTATCTTTATGCTTATCGCTCTTTTCTTCAACTCGAACGCTACCGACTCAATCAACACATATTTCACGTCATTTGCTACAACCGAGTTAGGCTTTTCCTCGGCAGACGCATCGCTTGTAATTACGCTCTTTGCGGCGGCTACGGTTATCGGTGCACTTCCGGCAGGAAAGCTCGGACAGAAATTCGGCAGAAAAAAGACTATTATGTCCGGTTGGATAGGCGTTCTCGTTCTTTTCCTCACATACGCACTTACAAAATGGAATCCGCTTCTTTATATTGCAATCGTTTGCGGCGGTATTCTTATTGCGTTTGTTACAATCAATACGCTTCCGCTTGTTCTTGAAATCGGCGGTCTTGACAGGGTAGGCACATTTACAGGCTATTATTATACGGCAACCTTCTCCGCTTCAATAGTAGGTCCTGTGCTTGTAGGCGGTATGTTTGACCTTACAAAGCTTATGACGCCTGACGGTCAGGTTAACTATTGGTCATTGTTTATTTATTGTCCGATTTGCTTTGCACTTGCTCTTCTTTGTATGTCGCAGGTTAAACACGGCGAAACACAGACAATTTCCAAAGAAACGATTGATAAAATTAAAGAGGAAAACGAAGACTGATAAAGTCAAATTAAAAATTGAAAGGGAAGCGTTCTGCTTCCCTTTATTTTTGTGCAAAGCCCGAATAAAGCGGCTGTTCTGTGGGCTTTTGCCACCGCTTAAAAGCCGTTGCTGATTTGCACATTAACATTCTATGTAATTTTCCGCTAATGTTTCAAAAATTGATTTGAAAATTTTGCAAGAAATATATTGGTCTTAATTCACAACAACCGCAAGTTAAGGCTCCCTCTGACGAGGGAGCCTTTGTCGGACAACCCTTGCGGTTGTCCGTCGATTTAATTTAATATGTGATTTGTTGCGGACAGGGGCAAGCCCTATCCCTACGGATTGTTGGTATATAATGATTTGCGGTTGAAACGATATTGAAAATTCCGCACAACCCGTAGGGGCGACCTGCGGTCGCCCCTCAATTCACAGCGAATTAAAAACGGGCGAACACAGTTCGCCCCAACGATATAATATAAAAATATAATTGCTTGTAACCGTTGATTTGTTGTGGCTTAACGGCGGCAGCAAGCTATCACCATACACCATTGGATGTAAAATTCACAACAAAAATGCACCCTCAAAAGAGGGTGCATAAACATAGATAACTTATTAAATCAAAATCAGCTTCGAAGCTTAATTCCGATTTTCTCAAGAGCCTTGACAGCCTTTCCGACTGCGCTGTCTGCATCATCGTCAGTAAGGGTTCTTTCGCCCGAACGAAGCTTTAAGCTGAACGCAACACTCTTCATACCGTTTTCAACCTGACTGCCCTCGTAAACGTCAAACAAAGAAATGTTTTCGAGAGTTTTGCCGATTGCCGATGCGATAACCTTTTCAAGCGAAACAACGGGAATACTCTTCTCGCAAACAAATGCCAAATCTCTTGTAAGAGCAGGGAATTTTGGGAGGGGAGTATAAACCTTTTCAACAAGTCTGTTTTCAAACAAAACATCCATTGAAATCTGCGCTACATAGCAACGAGTACCGATTGAATAGTTATTTCTGACGATAGGATGAACCTCACCGAATATTGCCAATTCCTTACCGTTTACGCTGATAACAGCAGCTCTGCCGGGGTGGAATATCGGGTTGTTTGCAAGTCTGTCAATATCGTAATTCTTAATACCGACAGCGTTTATAACTGTTTCAACAACGCCCTTGATATTAAAGAAATCGTATTTTTCGCCGTAAAGACCGATTGTTACAAGCGACGGCTCGTCGGGAAGTTCCTCTGTGCCGTTTGACTTATAAACAGGTCCGATTTCATAAATTGCAGCCTCTGCATTACGGTTGTTATAGTTCTTTGAAAGCACCTGAAGAATTGACGGAATTGCCGTTGTTCTCATAACCGAGGTGTCCTCGCCCAAGGGATTGGAAATTACAACACAGTTGCGAAGCTCGCTGTCCTTAGGAAGCATAATTTTATCAAATTCTTTAGGACTTATAAATGTATAAGTGCAAACTTCCGAATATCCTGCCGAAAGCATAGTTTCGGTTACTTTCTTTTCAAGCATTTGTTCGTCGGTATATCTGCCGTCGGCAACACCCGAAAGTGCTCTGTCGGGGATTTTGTCATAGCCGTAAAATCTTGCAATTTCCTCGGAAATATCAGCCTGATGCTCAATATCGTTTCTGAATGACGGAGCAATAATCATACCGTCCTTAACCTCAAAGCCGATTTTCTCAAGAATTTTCTTCTGCTCGTCTGCCGTGAGGTCAATACCGATAAAGCTGTTAACCCATTCAGGCTTGAAAGGAAGTGTAACGGGAGTTTTATCGCTGTGGTCACAGTCAACAACACCGCCGACAACATCGCCTGCATCAAGCATTTCAACCAACTGCAAAGCACGGGTAAGCGAACGCAAGCAGCCTGTTGCATCAAGCTCTTTTTCGTATCTTGCAGAAGCCTCTGTTCTCATTCCGAGAGCCTTTGCTGTGCGTCTTACGGAAACACCGTTAAACATAGCCGATTCAAATACGATTGTGGTTGTATCGTCCATAATTCCCGAATATTCGCCACCCATAACACCTGCAACGGCAACGGGCTTGTTTTCATCTGCGATAACGAGCATTTCAGAGTTGAGTTCTCTCTCAATACCGTCAAGAGTTGTGATTTTTTCGCCGTTTTCAGCTCTGCGTACAATAACCTTGTTACCGTCAAGGTATCTAAGGTCAAATGCGTGCATAGGCTGACCGAATTCAAGCATAACATAGTTTGTAATATCAACAATGTTGTTAATCGGACGAACACCGCAAGCACGAAGTCGCTCTCTCATCCATCTTGGCGATGGCTTAATTCTGACATTTTCAACAACAGCGCCCGCATATCTGTAACAAAGAGACGGCTCTTTAATTTCAACGGAAAGTATTTCGTTTACATCACCGTGAGTATTCTTAACTTTGGGTGTGGGAACATTAAGCTCTGCGTTAAAGGTTGCGGCAGCTTCTCTTGCAAGACCGACAATTGAAAGACAGTCGGCTCTGTTAGAAGTGATTTCAAACTCTGTAACAACATCATCAAGACCGATAGCCTCGTGGATATCCTTGCCGAGCGTTAAATCACAATCGTCGCCCAATACGAAAATACCGTCTTCGACAGCATATGGAAAATCGTGAATTGTAAGACCAAGCTCGCCGAGTGAACAGAGCATACCGTTTGACTCAACGCCACGAAGCTTGCCCTTCTTTATATGATGACCGCCGACAACATAGCTGTTGTCCATAGCAACGGGAACAATATCGCCAACTTTAAGGTTCTGTGCGCCTGTAACAATCTGAATATCCTCAGGTGTGCCGACATTTATTTGACATATCCAAAGATGGTCTGAATCGGGGTGCTTTTCAAGTGAGTCAACTCTGCCCACAACTACATTTTTGATTTCTTCACCCTCTTTTTCAAAGCCCTCAACCTTTGAGCCTGAAATGGTCATACCGTCTGCAAACTGCTTGTCGGTAACATCAAGGGTAACATAATCACTCATCCATTTTTTTGATAAATTCATCTCGACACCTCCTTAAAACTGACTCAAGAAACGCATATCGTTTTCAAACAACAAGCGCATATCGTCAATATTAAATCTAAACATTGTAAGTCTTTCAAGACCAATACCAAATGCATAACCCGTATATTTTTCGGAGTCAACACCGCCGTTTTGAAGAACCTTCGGGTGAACCATACCGCCGCCGAGTATCTCTACCCAGCCTTCGCCCTTACACATAGGACAACCCTTACCGCCGCATTTGAAGCAGGTAACGTCAATTTCGCATGACGGTTCTGTAAAGGGGAAATGGTGCGGTCTTAAACGAATTTCGGTATTTTCGCCGTAAAGACGTTTTGCGAACTGCATAAGGTTACCCTTTAAGTCGCCCATTGTAATACCCTCGTCAACAACAAGTCCCTCAATCTGATGGAAATAGGGAGAGTGTGTTGCGTCAACGGCATCCGAACGGTAAACCCTGCCGGGTGCGATAATCCTGATAGGCGGATTTTGCTTTTCCATAACTCTGATTTGAACAGGGGAGGTCTGAGTTCTCAAAAGCATCTTTTCCGTAATATAGAATGTGTCCTGAGTATCTCTTGCAGGGTGATCGGGCGGAAGATTGAGAGCTTCAAAGTTGTAATAATCCCATTCAACCTCGGGACCTGTTGCAATCTGGAATCCCATACCTATAAATATGTCCTTAACTTCGTCAAGCACGATTGAAAGCGGATGCTTGTGACCGATAGGTGCAACAACACCGGGGAGCGTAACATCGATAGTCTCGTTTGCGAGCTTTGCTTCAAGTTCTTTTTCCTTTAACTGAGCTGTTTTCTCCTTGAGCATTTCCTCGATGCTCTGTCTGACTTCGTTTGCAAGCTGACCTACTTTCGGTCTTTCCTCTGCGGAAAGCGTACCCATCTGCTTGAGAATAGCGGTTAATTTGCCTTTCTTACCAAGAACCTGTACTCTGAAATTTTCAAGCTCTTGAATACTTGAAAGCTCGGCTAATTCAGCTTTTGCAGACTCGTGAATTTTGCTGAGTTGTTCTTTCATTTTTCTCTTCCTTTCGATATTGAAATAAATATATTAACAAAACAAAAACTCCGCCCCAAATAGGGACGGAGAAAAATACCGTAAACCACCCGATTGGAAAAGAGCTAACACTCCCTTGCCCGTAACGGAGGCTGCCGTTGTGACCTACTAAAGGTTCAGCCACACCACTCCAAAGTGAAATTTCAATCTGCCGTCGGAATAAATTTGCTTCCAGCTAATGCAAATTCTCTCTTGAATTCGTAAAATCGGTAAATCTACTGACCTTTTTCACAGTGTTTTTCGGATTTGTTCTGTTTGCTCTTATAGTATAACATAAATAATCATTTTTGCAATAACTTTTTTTGACGAATTTTTAACAAATTTAGGTTATTCTCTTGAAAAAATTTTTTAATGTTGTATAATATATAAGATATAAATAAAATTAAAGGAGTGTGCTTATGAACACTAACTGGATGAATAACAAAACTGTTATCATCACCGGTGCTTCAGGCGGCATGGGTAAGGGCGTTGCAGAGCGTCTTATCAAGGAACATGGCTGTACTGTCATCGGTATTGCAAGAAGCGCAGAAAAAATGAAAAAGGTTGTTGAAGAGCTCGGCGAGTACGCTGACAAGTTCTCTTATCAGCTTTTTGACGTTTCTGTTGAGCAGAATTGGATTGATTTTGTTACTTATCTTAGAGATAATGACATTCATCCCGACGTTCTTATCAACAATGCCGGAATTCTTCCCAAGTTTGACAGATTTCAGAATTACACAATCGACTACATAAAGAAGGCTATGGATATCAACTTCTATTCGGCAGTTTATTCAATCCATGCTCTTTTGCCGGTGCTTCTTGAGTCATCAACACCCGCAATCATCAACGTTGACTCTTCTGCGGCTCTTATGACGCTTGCCGGCACATCGGTTTACTCTGCTTCTAAGGCTGCCTTGAAGTCACTTTCTGAGGCTCTCAGAGAGGAGTTGAGAGGTAAGTGCTATGTTGGTATCGTTTGCCCCGGCTTTACAAAGACTGACATTTTCAGAGATCAGAGCTCAACCGACGATAAGGGTACAAAGATGCTCAACGCAGTAAGCACACCTTGCGATAAAATGGTAAATATGATTATGAGAGATATTAAGCTCAAGCGTCCTCTCGGAGTTCACGGCTTCGACGCTGCGTTTATGAACTACTTCGGAAGAATTTTGCCTGTTCAGGGCGGCAGACTTTTCTCTGCTGTTATGAAGGTTTCAAAGCTTCCGTTGTTTGATCCCGTATTCAAAGACTAATATAAAAATTTAAGTTATTCATTCGGGCACAGCCCGTAAAAACATATTGGAGGTCCACTATGAAAGTATTTATGATCGGTGGTACAGGTCTTCTTGGTTGCGAAACTGCAACTACTCTTATTAAAAGAGGCCACCAGGTAACAAGCGTTGCTCTTCCGCCTCTTCCGGAAGGTGCACCCATCCCCGAGGAGATGGAGATTATTTTCGGCGACATCAATAAGAAGTCGGACGAAGAAATCGAAAAGATGCTCGAGGGCTCTGACGTTTTCATCTTCGCTGCAGGCGTTGACGAGAGAGTTGAGTTCCCGTATCCTGTAATGGATTATTACCACAAGTTTAACATTGCTCCGCTTGAGAGAATTTTCCCGCTTTGCAAAAAAGCAGGTGTTAAGAGAGCAGTTGTTCTCGGTTCTTATTTCTCATATCTTAATAAGATAAGACCCGATATGAAGCTTGAAGAGAGAAACCCCTACATGAAGTCAAGAATGATTCAGGAGAAGGTTTGCGAGGATGCTTGCGACGAGAACTTCTCAGCTTGTGTTCTTGAGCTTCCCTACATCTTCGGTACACAGCCCGGCAGAAAGCCCGTTTGGACTGTTCTTATTGAGCAGATCGAGTTTATGGACAAATGGCCTTTTACAATGTATCCGAAGGGTGGTACTGCAATGCTTACTTGCCGTCAGGTTGGTCAGGTTATCGCAGGTGCTGCTGAAAACAAGGCAGGTAAGACCGGCTTTGAAGCAATCCCGATCGGTATGTACAACATGACATGGCCTGAGTTCCTTGCTATCGTATTTGATGCAAGAGGAATGCACGGCAGAAAGGTTGTTACTGTTGCTCCGTGGATGATGAGAATGGGTATGCATAAGATTGTTAAGGATTATGCTAAGAGAGGCATTGAGTCAGGTATGGATCCGATGCAGCTTCCCGACATTATGGACTACAACCTTTTCATCGACAAGAAGTATTGCCTTGAGTTAGGTGTAGAAGAGGACGATATCAAAGCTGCTATCACAGATTCGATTAAGGTTTCTCAGGCTGCATTTGACGGTAAGGTTAAGCTCCTTGAAATGAAGGGCGAATAATTACCAAAACAATAAAAAGGCGTTATCGAAAGATAACGCCTTTTTTATATTCAAAAAGGGGATAGGTAAAAGAAAACCGACTTGCTTTCGCAAGTCGGTTAATGTTATTTTAAGCTTGTGATTAGTGCTTAATGTCATCCCAAGCAACGCCGTTGATGTGGAACAACTCGTCGAAATCGTACTTGTTGTGCTCATCTTTAGTGTGGTTCGGATACCAAACCTGTGCGAAGAAGGGGTTAGTCTTAGCGATTGCATCGTAATCCCAAGCCTTGTGCGGAATGTAGCACTCGGGGCACCAATGTCCGCCAAGAAGAATAAGAGCAGGGCTTGCTTCAAATTCTGCACCGCAGTAACCGCATTTCCATTTAAGCTTTGTAGCCAAATCGCCCTTAGTCATTGTGTCTGAGAGGCACTCACCGCCACGGAACTCAGCAGCCTTCTTCATATCATTGATGTCAAGCTCTGATTCGGGTTTTGACTCATCATAGCCGTGGTCAAGCTTGAACTGTTCAGCAGCGCTGTTGTCCTTATCAAACTTGATGATTTCGAAGTCTTCCCACTTTGAAGGAATCTTCTCCCATTCAGCCTTTGAGCCGAAGTAAGCGCTCATACGAACCTTATTGTCCTTAGCTACCCAGTCAAGAGTACCAAAGTCGGGAGTAGAAGCAATTTTCTTCATAAAGGGCTTAGCACAAGCAGCTACGAGACCCTTCGGAAGATATCTCGGAATCTTGAAGTAGAATTCAACCTGATCGGCAAGACGGTTGAAATAGTCCTTAACAGGAAGATTTTCACGGAAGTGAAGGAAGTTTTCAAGCTTGTCGCCGTCTGCATAGAACTGACCGTGGAAGTTCTTTGTGATGAACCAGTTAGGATCAAAGAGCTTCTCGGGGCCTGCAAGACCGAGTGTGCCAAGAAGAAGGCACTCAAACTCATAGTTAGAAATTCTGTATTCCTTACCTGAACCGATGTTGTAGAAGTGATTCCAAAAGTCGCTGCCGAGGTTGCCCTTTGCATCTTCGTCGCAAAGGTTAGCAAGCAGACGACCTGAGTCCTCAACAGTACACCACTCGAGAACGCCGTTGATCGGTACGTGGAACATGATCGGATCCATATTCTTAAGAATGTTGGGGTAGAGGATACCTGACTGACGCATTACAACCCAATTTTTAAGTCCGCTTTCAACAAAAACTGCCTCAGCACGGCACTTTGAAACTGCATAGTGGTCGTAGATTGAAACCTTAAGCGGGTCACCGCAACGTCCCCAATGGATGGGATAGTTTCTGTCGCCTGTCTCAGCAACGGTACCTATGTAGCAAACCTTAACTGCATCGGGATTGGGCTGAGCCTTAACTGCATTGCAGATGTGTTCAGCAGCACCGATATTTGTTTTCTGTGTTCTGTAAGGCTTCCAGTCAGCTGTGGGAGAAACCATACCGCCAACGTGGAGAACATAGTCTGCGCCGTTGACAGCGTCAAGAACATCCTCGTACTTGGTAAGGTCGCCCCAAACGATTCTAACTGACGGATCGTTAAGGTAAGCCTTGAACTTTTCTCTGTTCTTTTCACTGCCTCTCAAAAGAAGAGTGATGTTGAACTTGTCTTTCTTCGCATAAAGCTCTTTGAAGCCGGCAAAGCCCATGTTGCCAGAGCCACCGGTGAGCATTACGGTTTTCTTATCTGCCATAATCTTCCACCTCATGAAAAATATAATTTAGTAATATAATTATACCATATATGACCATATTGTCAACAAAATAACACAATAAATACGAAAAAAGCTCTCCAAAAATAGGAGAGCTTTTGATGTTTATCGGTAATTACCAAGCAATAGTAAAGTCTTTATCAAGACCGAAGGGTATAGAGATTGTTGCACCCAATGCTTTAAGTGAAAGAGTCCAAACAAAATGGTAATTTGCTTGAGTAACATTGCCTGTTGCTTTGTCAACAGTAACCTTAATTACGCCGTCCTTATGACCTGTTTTAACCTCTTTGATTATGCTTGCGGCAGGACCAGCGTTATCAGTAACGATTGTAGGCATAATTACCGAGAAAGCCTTACCGTTGTGTCCCTGACCGTGAGCAGTAGCCTCGCTCGGCTCATCAGCCTTAACCTTAATAACGATTTCATATGTGCTGCCGTTATCTGTAACAGTTGCGCTGTCAACGTCGTCAGCAGTAAGCTTACTTGACCAGCTTTCATTTTCAACAGGGAACATTTTGTTCTTCTGATCTGCGGTGGTAGCGTTTACCAAGCCGGGATCAAGCTTTGAAAGATCCTTGTCGCCCATATTGCTTTCGATAAGCGAGTTAGCCATGCTGATAAGTGATGAGGGAAGGTTACCTTCTAAATCGCCTGCTTTGCTGTTTGTTTCTTTGTTAAGAGTAACCTGCTTAGCGTTGGGCTTAACCTTATTGATTGCTGTATTGAAATATGCAACAACATCTGCGGTTGAGCTTGAAGCGGAAATTTCTTTAACGTCGCTGCTCGGAGCAGCTGCCTCGTTACCCGAAGATGAAGAGCCGCTGTTAGTAGCGTCATTTGAAGAACTGCCGGAAGAGCTGCCGCCTGAGCTGCCGCTTGAAGAACCGTTGTTACCTGTATTGTTTGTGTTTACGGTAGTAACGCCTTTTTCAGCCAATTCTTTTTCAGGATCAAAGAATGATATGTAGCAAACAGAGTAAATGAGCAAGAGTGAAAGACAAACTGCCAATGCAGGAATGAATGTCTTTTTGAACGCCTTGCGAACTTCCTGTGTGTCTGCGAGCTTTTGTGCACGTGACTCCGGTGTTGACGGAATCTTTTCTTTTTTTGCCATTGTTTTTTCCCCTTTCAATGCTTGGACAATTTTGCAAAATAATACCCTTATAATTTACAATAAATTCACAAAAAAGTCAATCCAAAAAACGAAAATTGTTTATATTTTGTGTATCATTTTTTATTATTCCGCTATTTTTAGTATAAGTTCCTGCTTTTTCGGCTTTTTATCGCCGATTTCGAACGCATTTGACAATTCGTTTATTGCGCTGTCAAATAAGCTGTCATCGCACGAATATAACGTTGCGATAACATCACCGCAAGAAACCCTGTCACCTGTCTTTTTATGAAAAATAAGTCCGGCGGTGTTGTCGAGCTTATCCTCTTTTTTCTCTCTGCCTGCTCCGAGATACACACAGGCTATTCCGCATTTTTCAGCATCGGTTTTAACAATATAACCGTCTTTTCGGCTGATGAAATCACGTGAATATGTTGCCTTTTTGAAAAGCGAGGTGTCGTAGATAAAGCTTTCATCTCCACCTTGGTATTTAACCATATCGGCAAGCTTGTTAAGAGCTGATTTATCATTTATCGCATTTTGCGCCTTTTTACGGCAAATGTCCATATTTTCGCCTGTTGCAAGGCTTATCATATTTGCCGCAAGTTCAACGGAAACAAGCGTTAAATCCTCAGGTCCGTTACCGTTAAGCGTTTCAACGGCTTCGATAACCTCAAGATTGTTTCCGACAGCCTTTCCAAGCGGAATATCCATATTTGTAATTAAAGCCTTTGTCTGCTTTCCTGCGTTATTGCCTATTTTGACCATAGTTTCGGCTAACTTTTCGGCGGAGGGGAGGTCTTTCATAAAAGCACCGCTTCCGACCTTAACATCGAGCAGTATTTTATCGCTTCCCGAAGCCAATTTTTTGCTCATTATGCTTGATGCAATTAAACAGATTTTATCAACGGTTTCCGTTACGTCACGCAGGGCGTAAATCTTTTTGTCGGCAGGGCAGAGGTTGCCCGATTGACCTACAACGCAAATACCCGTCTTGTTTACCGTTTCAAAAAATTTCTCACGGTCAATAGACGTGTTAAATCCCGGTATGGATTCAAGCTTATCCACCGTTCCGCCCGTATGTCCGAGACCCCTACCGGACATTTTTGCGATTTTCACACCGCAAGCGGCGGCAATTGGAGCACAAATAAGTGTTGTTTTATCTCCGACGCCACCTGTTGAGTGCTTATCGACCTTAACACCGTCGATATTTGACAAATCAACCTTTTCTCCTGAATTCAGCATTGCTTTTGTGAGGAAAACGGTTTCGTCGTCATTCATATCGTTGAAATATATTGCCATCAGCAGTGCGGCGATTTGATAATCGGGAATTTCTCCGTTAACATAGCCGTTGACGAAAAAGCATATTTCTTCCTCGCTTAAAGCAAAACCGTCTCGCTTTTTTCTGATGATATCGGTAATACGCATAATATACTCCTTACGGCATATTTGAATTGAGCTCCTGCATTGTAACTTCTTCCTTGACATACGGCGAAAGATATTTTTCCTGATAATAGTTTTCGTTCTTTGAGGTTAGGTTGCCCTCGGTATCTATATTTAATACACCGCAGCCACGCTGTGAGCCTATTCTTGAAATACCGCTGTAAGCAAGATAGTCAATGCTCATACCATAGTTAAGATTGATGGACTTATAGTTAATCGAGAAATTGTTAAGGTGGTCGTGACCGCAGAATATTGAGTCGGTCGAGCCAAGTTCAAGCATAGTTTCAAAGAGCGAATCTTCACCGACACCACAGCAAATCATTTCGTTTTTCTCGCCGACAGTTCCATAATTAAGTTTTACATTTTCAGTATCTTTATATCCGTTTGCAACATATTCTTTCCAAGCATCTTCATATTCAACAAGCGGAATATGCATAAATGCCGAACTTTTTACAGGTGCAGAAGCATCATATAACGCTGCTCTTTCGGCAGGAAGTTTTGAAATAGCTTGTGCGTTTTGTTCTGTAAGAGCTCTCACGGAATTTTTATACCATTCAATTTGATTATCATGAATGTTATCATATTTCCAAGCGATTCCAAGTGCGTCGCTGTCAATATATGAATGTGAATCAAAGAGAATAAGCGAACGGGTGATTACATTATCTGAATTAACAATATTTATTATTTGGTTACCGCAACCGTCAACATCTTCGGGACCGACCTGCATAAGCGAGTGCGGATATTTTGAGTAAATATCGGTGATTTCTTCTCGTGTATAATAGCTGTACAACTCTGTATCGTGGTTTCCGTAACAAGCTACCCAATAAATACCAAGAGTCTCCATAAGTTCTGCAAACATAGTTGCAGAAGACTTGTTGTTAAATGTGCCTGATTGAAAAGGCACAGGAAATGAAATGTCGCCTGTTACAATTACAAGGTCGGGCTTTTCGGCTGTCAGCATAGCCGCAACCGCATTGATTGCCTTTGAGTCCTTGTTTATCGAGAGATAGCCGCCTCCGAGATGTACGTCGGTAAGCTGAACTACTTTAATATCCCTGTCGGTTTTGATGTTCCAACAGCCGTTGTCATAATTTTCGGGCACAAGCTGATTTTCATAAGCGACCTTTGAAATTGTTTTTATTTTGTTCCTGTTTGCTTTTAACCCGATTACGGTAATTAGGGTGGTAATCGCAACATAGATGATTACTACGCACAGGAATATGCACAAAAATTTCAAAAATCTTTTCTTATGCTTTCCCTTAACCTTGACCTTTTCACTCATAGAACCCCTCCTACGGTTATTTGTAAATCATAACCTAATTTATCTTTTACAATACTTTTTAACAGCTTTGTAAGCTCCGCCGTCTCTTTTGCGGTGCTGCACGTGACTGTTATTTCGGCAGATATTATTTTTCTGTCGCCGTATGTGTGGCATTGAAGGCTGTTAACCTCTGCAACGCCGTTGATATTTTTAATAAGAGCCTGTGCTTTTTCGCAGGCATTGTCATCACGCTTCCCGATAGCGACTTTGCAGGAAGAGGAAAACGATTTTAAACCGCTGACAATTACAATCGCCGCAGCGACAAGACCCATAACGGAATCTATCGCATAGCCGAATTTTGAGGTCAGCGTAAATGAAATTACAATACAGAACGACATAAAGAAATCAAGAATGCTGTCAATGCTTAAATTCTTAATAATATCGGATTTATGTTTTTTGTTAATACGGTTGAAAATAATGCCCATTATCAGCTTGACGAGTGCCGTACCGCCTATGGTGGCGGCATATTTTGTTGAGTACCAGACGGGGACGGGATACATAAGTCTCTGAAGCGAGGTGTACACAAATACAAAGCCCGTCATAAGTATCACGGTTGACAGCAGAAGGTTGATAAGCTCCTCCGCCTTGCCGTAGCCGAAAGGATATTTTTCATTCGGCTCTATTGCACTGATAATAAACCCGATAAACGCAAACAGGCAAACGAAGGTGTCTGCAAGTGAGTTTAACGAGTCTACATAAATGCTGATACTGTTGGTTGAGATTGCAATATATATTTTAACGGCAAACAGCAGCAGATCTGTGATTGCCGCAAAAAAGCTGACTGCTTTTTTTGCTTTATTGTTTTTTATGGTTATCCCTTCTTAAGCTTGTTTTTTCATCCTTTCGGTATTTATGCTTTCAGCTTTCATAAGGAAGTCATATACAGGTTTTAGCTTTATGAATTCCTTTCCGATTTTGTCGGCTAAATTGTCGCTGAAAAGCAAGTCGAAATCTGTACTGTCGATTAAAACGCAAAAATCTCTTATGTTAAGCCACGAACGGTCAATTTCATCCGCCTCTGGAAAATGGTCTTTTTTATAGGGATTGCAATCAAAAATATATCTGTTGTCCGATTCAACGATTTTTCTTGCATCAAGGTAAGTCTTATCCTTTTTTAGTACAAGTGAACGCAATGCCTCGATACTGCTCTTGCCTGCCTTATAATATCCGCAGCCGTATTTGAAGCCTCTTGGTGAAAAATCGAAGAAAAAAGAGGGGAGACCCTCGTACAATTCCTTTCTTTCGCTGTTCATAAAGCAACACCATTGATTGTCCTTGAATATTGACTTATCCTTTGAAAAGCGTGCGTCACGGTATATTCTTGATATTTTTTTCGGATTGCATATGATTGCGGGATCAATTTCGTTCATATACGGCGTAATATTTACAACGAATTCACGAAACGGCTCAACAACAAGCCTTGTGTGAATATCTTTATGCTCTTTATACCATTCTTTACTGTCTTTGAGCCTGTTTTCAAAAAGAAAATCAAGTGCCTGCGGTGTTATGTTCATTTAATTATATGCTTCTTTCTATAAATATATATAAGTATATAAAAAAAACAATTTTTTTGCAATAGAAAATCAAATTTTTATTGATATTCAACTATTTTTATGATAAAATATCGTTTATATAATAAATAGGAGGCAAGGGTTATGGATTTAACAAAAATTATCAACAAAAAAGACGAAGCTGCTCAGTATATGGTTGATGAAATCACTCATATCTGTAAGGACTTTGAAAAAAGAGATCCCGGTTCTAAGGGCGAACTGCAGGCTTGCGAGTATATGGCTGATGTTCTTAAAAAGGATTGCGGCTGCGACAGAGCTGATGTAGAGTCATTCAAAGAAAATCCCGGTTCATTCTTCGGTTGGATTTACTTTACAATCACTTTCGTTCTTCTTGCAATTCCGTTGTTCTTTGTAGCACCGATTGTTTCCGCAATTCTTATTGTTGCAGGTCTCTTTATTGTGCTTATGCAGTTCGGTTTGTATAAAAAGTTTATTGACAAATGTTTCCCCGAAAAAACAGGACATAATGTTACGGCTCTCAAAAAGCCGACAGGTGAGGTTAAACGCCGTATTATATTTAACGGACACCCCGACGCTGCTTGGGAGTGGCCTGTTAACTACGCACTCGGCGGTGTAGGTTTTGAGGGACACGCTGTTATCTGCGCTGTCGGTGCGGTTTTCTATCTTGTCCTTTCGATTATGGCTTGCGCACAGGGCAGAGCTTTCGGCACTGTTGACTCGGTAGAAGGCTTGACAAAGATTGCTCTTTGGGGACTTCTCTTTGTTCCGTTCCTCGTCGGTCTTTATTGGATGTGGAACAAGAACAGAGTTGTTGACGGTGCAAACGACAACCTTTCAGGCTGCTATATGGGTATTGCAATTCTCAAGGCTCTCAAGGATGAGGGAATAGAGCTTGAAAATACCGAGCTTGGCGTTGTACTTACAGGCTCAGAGGAAGCAGGACTCAGAGGTGCAAAGGCTTGGTGTGAGGCTCATCAGGGCGAATTTGACGATGTTCCGACATTTATCATTTCATATGACACGATTTACGACCCCAAATACCTTATGACAAACTACCGTGACCTTAACGGTACTGTTAAGGCTGATAAGGATGTTTCGGATCTGTTTATGGAAGCTGCTAAGGCTGTTGATATTCCTTGTAAAAAGGGTTGGGTTCCGCCTCTCGGCGGTGCAACAGACTCTGCTGCTTTTGCACAGGCAGGTTTCCGTGCAACGGGCGTAACGGGTCTTAACCACAAGCTTGAAAACTATTATCATACAAGAAGAGATACCTATGACAATATGAACACAAACGGACTTGCAAACTGCTTTGCCGCTTCTGTTAAGGCTCTCGAGATGTTTGATAACGGTGCTAAACAGTAATTTTACATAAACTTATAAAATCTACCGCCGATGTTAATTCAGTTAGCATTGGCGGTTTTGATTTTTGAAAAAAATGAAAAATAAGTGTTGACATTTGAAAATAAGTGTGCTAATATATCAATAACGATAATCATTACTGATTAGCAAGACAAAAATTCAGTAACGGTTATTGAAATAAAATAAACGGAGGAACAAGGTGCAGGAAAAGCGTTATAGCCGTCAAAGAGAAACGATTTACGAAAATTTGAAAAACAGATATGACCATCCGACCGCTATGGAGCTTTATATGTCTGTTCGTGATGAGCTTCCGAATTTAAGCCTCGGAACACTCTATCGCAATCTTTCAGTCCTTCGTGACAGCGGAAAAATAATCGGACTTACTCTCGGTGGAGAGGAGCATTTTGATGCTAATACAAATCAGCATTATCATTTCAAATGCACTCTGTGCGGAAGATATTTTGATTTGTTGACAGAGCCGCTTGATCCGTCGATTATGAATATGTGTTTGCAAAATTTTGATGGCGAAGCAGATGGCTACAGCTTGATTTTTTACGGTAAATGCGGAGAGTGTAAAAAGCGTTTTACCGTGAAATAATAAATAATAAATTATTAAATTGTTGGAGGAATTAAAAATGAAAAAATTTGTATGTCCTGTATGTGGTTATGTTCATGAGGGAGATAATCCCCCCGAAAAGTGTCCCCAGTGCGGCGTTCCCGGTTCAATGTTCAAGGAAGTTGAAGAGTCATCAAGATCTTGGGCAGCAGAGCACGTTGTAGGCGTTGCAAAAGACGTTCCCGAGGATATTCTTGAGGGCTTGCGTGCTAATTTCAGCGGCGAATGCTCTGAGGTTGGTATGTATCTTGCAATGGCAAGAGTTGCTCACAGAGAGGGCTATCCCGAAATCGGTCTTTATTGGGAAAAGGCAGCTTACGAAGAGGCTGAGCACGCTGCAAAGTTTGCAGAGCTTCTTGGCGAAGTTGTTACTGACAGCACAAAGAAAAACCTTGAAATGAGAGCAGAAGCTGAAAACGGCGCTACACTCGGCAAGTTTGAGCTTGCAAAGAGAGCAAAGGAAGAAGGTCTTGATGCAATTCACGATACAGTTCATGAAATGGCTCGTGACGAAGCAAGACACGGCAAAGCTTTTGAGGGACTTCTCAAGAGATATTTCAACTAATAGTCTTGAATCAAATTAGTTGTTTGGCTTTTGTCAAAACAATAATATTTCATTAAATTAACCGTCACTTATAAAGTGGCGGTTTTTATTGTTTGCAAAGTGTTTTATTGTTAAAAAAAGAGTTTTCGTAATAAAATAAAAGCTGTTGTATGAAACGGATTTAACCCACATACAACAGCTTTGTATCTTACATATTAAAGATCGGGAAGTTCGATTGGTCCTGTTACATCTATAGAAGTAGTTGGCTCACTGCTGACAGTAATAATATCCGGCATATAAAACTCCACTACTTCAAAAGACGGGGCAGAATATTTTTCTTTCATTTCTTTTTCTCCTTTTAAGTTCTATAAGCAACAGCTGATTTTCCGTAACGCATCATGGCTTGCGTTAAATCATCAAGGGCTGTGCCTTTATATTCACTTGACTGCTGAACGGTGCTTGCATAAGATTCAACGCTGAAACGCATTGTATTACTGCAAGGAACGCTGTTTTCGCAAACCGTGATAAAAATTTCATTACTCAACTCATGAGCAAAAAGTTCATTGCAATAAACATAATATGTGCCGTCGCCGTTATTCACAAAATCGTTTTTGTCATAGATGAATTTTGTGTTTCTGAAAGCAAATTCAACGGTCTTGTTTTCAACGTCTTTTGCTGAAAATTTTGCTCTGATCATAATTGAATTGTTAAGCACCAAACCGCAGGAATTCCACTGCACAGAAGGATTGCTTATAGTTTTGAAATTAAAGTCTCTGATATTTTTAAAATCCTCGGTATTCTTACTCGCCCAACTTTTTTGAGTATCGGTAAGGTCGGAATTAACAAGATGATCTGTTTTATATCCAACATATTTCTGTGCCATTGCACCATAGTTCAGCAAATCTACAAGTAAAGTACGAAGCTTTGAATGTTCCTCGGTACTGTATCTGTCAAGCATAGTATAAGCATACTCTTTGACGCTCATTACCTTTTGAGGACTTGTATATTCCTTATTTCCGTTTTTAGCGTGTAAAACGGCTGTTATCTCATCGTTCATAAGCTGCGGATTGATGCCTTTATATGAGAATACATAGTAATTGCCGTTCTGCTTATATTCGGTAATTTTTTCTTCTTTTTCGCCAAATTTAACAGTCACATAGAAATCGTCAAAAGACGAAACGCTATCTTTAAGCACCTTGAAATTCATTGTTATGCTACTTTCAAGCGAAAGGGAAATTGTGTTAATTACAGGTGCAGGCTTTTCGGGAACGGTTTTGTTTTTATAATAATATGTAATAACAGTACCGTCGGAAACAATAGGTGTGTTTAATCCGTCAGCCTTTACAAAGTCGTAACCATAAAGTGATTTCGGCGGTGTTAAATTGAGCTTTGTGCCGTAAGGAACAGTGAATGTTCCGCCGGCTGTGTTCGGAATTTCAGAGCCGTCTTCCAATTTATATTGGATTGAAACAGTTGTATAACGCTGTGTTTCCGTATTATCATCAGCCAAGACATTGCCGTTTTCGTCAGTCACTTCAAAAGCTACGGTGTCACCGTTCATAAGTTGTGCATCAGACGGAATTTGATAAATAAGTGAGCAGCTTTTTAAGCCTGAATTAAAATCACTTTTGATGTGGTCCAATGCACCGATCGGCCAGAAATTTGCCTTATCGTTCCAAACCGGAATATCAAAGGTTTTTGTTGTTTGAAGCGGCTTACCCGATGAATCGGTTGCAACACTTCCGTCGGAATGCTTAATCCACATTTTGAATTTTAACTGTCGAGCTTGTTTGTCTGAAACATTTTGAACTATGGTTCGCAGTTCAATTTCTTTGCCGTTCATATTAGCATTAAATCTGTTTTTACTGCTACCGCTTAAAAGCCTGTCATTGCGATTATTGGTGTAATTATAGTACGAGCTAACTTCAAGGTCGGTAAAATCAGACGGTTTTGAATAAGCTCCTGTGTATTCTTTAACTTCAGGCGGAGCAACATATAAATCCGCATCTTTGACAAGCTGTGACATTCGCTTGTAGCCTTGCAAACGACAAACCTCGCAGAATTGATAGTTTGTGTCTCTCATTATACATTCGTAGCTTGACACAAGCATTTTTGAGCCATAAGCGTTACGGCAGGTATAAGTGTTTCTAAAGCCTAAAAGTTGATTCCATTTAATCTTTAACGGGTCTTCCACTGAGGAAAGATTGAGCGATTTAAGTTCCTTATCCTCAAGCAAATATCCGTTACTGTATTCATCGCCAAGGCCGAGTAAACCGTGCCCGAACTCGTGAGCAAAAGTTTTTGACGCACGGTAGCTGTCTGATGACGAAATGAAATAATGGAAGCCGTATTCACGGTTGTTATATGCACCGCCGAAATCGGATTTTGTATTTACAACCATAGCAAACTGTGCAATATAATCGTGAACATAATAATAAGGCTCATATTCAGAACCGGACGGAACTGTGTTTGGGTCACACTTTTTTTTGATATGAGCATCGTGAATTTTTTCAATAAATTCGGGGCCGATACATCTCTCAAAAATATGATTTTTCCACTGACTTCCGGTGAGATTATTGGAAATAACAGGTGAATTATATTTGTCAACTATAACATCAAAAAATGTGCTTCCGCCATTGTCAAAAGTTGATTCGGAAGCTGTGCAAAGGGCGTAAACATTAAACCTGTCGGCATAACTGCGATACGGTTCATATTTCATCGCATCCTGCCAAAGTCGCTTGACATCATTGATGAATTTGCCTTGCTGACTTTTTGTGTATCCCTCGCCACACACGACAACAACCATATTTTCTGTGTCACTGCGTGTTTTTTGAATAGTATAAACAGGGATGGTAGGATTAGAGTATTTACCGTCATTTGAATACCAAGGACCGAGAGTAAGTTGAATACTTTGCTCGGTGCTGACATTCCAATCAGGATTTGCTTCCTCGGCAGGATCTGAAATTGTATAGTCATTTTCCTGCTTGTTGGGAGCAGAGCCGATATAAGGATTGCTCTGTGAGCCGGTACCGGAGGTAACAACAAAATATTCGGAATCGAGATAAAACGCAGGTCTTACACCCAAATCGGAATACCACGGAGCATATCTGCCTACCTCGCCGTTTGAGCTGATATATCGCATATCGTGATTGCAATCTGTTACAGGAGTGCGAAGCCAATAAGGCCATGCCATACCGTCATTGTTATATGCAACATAATAGCTTTTGAGATTTTTCCAAACAGCATTTGCTTGCTTTACATCAAGAAGAAATACTTTTTCGGTTGTGGTTTCAAAATATGCATTGTCATAATTTGCTACCGCATCTGAAATGTCTGTATAGTAGTACAAATCTGAATTTGCATCACCCTCGACAATGCCTTTATTGTATTCGGGGTGAGAAACAAGAGAGCGTTGAGTAACGGTTTTCATAGCAGCAATTTCAGACTTTGTAAACTCATTCAAGAAACCGGCTTTGTTGTTATAAGCACTTGTTCCGCTGACATATCCGTCTTTCGGCGGATTTCCGCAAAGCCAATCAACGCTTCCTGCTGAAGCGGTGGAATTAAGCCATGAGCGCATATTACTGTCTTTCCAATAATTTGAGCCGTAATCATCACGCTTATAGCTTCTGCTGTGCGATTTTGAATTGCTATTGTCATTTGTTTTGGCATCATATGCAAGAGTGTCAACAATTCTGTCTGCAAGCATAAGCGGACCGTTATCGTCAATGCTTACACAGCGCCAGAGAATCGAAGCACTGTTATATGTACCCATTTTAATATAATCGCCTACCTGAATATCAGGCTTTGATGCTGCCTGAACAAACATTGGCAGGAGCGAAATTATCATACATAATGCTAACAAAACTGCTGTTATTTTTTTTGCCATTAACGCACATCCTTTATAAATGATATTTACGCTATTATTTTACATGATAATTCCTACTTTTGTCAATAAAAACGGGATAATATTAACATTTAAGAAATGTGCTTATATAACTTATATAAACAGAAAATCCGAAACTGTTACCGATGATAACAAGCTTCGGATTATTCTTTGCTGGTGGAGGCGGCGGTAATCGAAACCGCGTCCGAAAATCTCTCCCCACAACTTTCTACGAGCGTATTCGCTATATTAACATTCCCTCTGTCAAAAGCCTAACGACAGGCGTTTGATTTTGGTAGCCCTGTTGTGTGTGATGAGCTACAAGGCGGTTACTCATTCACATTTACTGCTACTTGATGCTCCGTTCGGGACCGCAGTACTTCCCGAGGGAACAGCCGCCTAATTAGGCAGCAAGTAAAACTTCGTTTTTGTCGTTTATTTCTAAACTTTGAGGCTTTTATGGTGGTTCCTCGCCACCGCTCGCTTATTGCGTATCAAAATCCCCGTCGAAATCCTTTCGCCCCCATTTGTTAGAATATATATAAATTATTATATATCAAAATGAACACTTGAAACGAGTTGAGAAAATTTATCTCATTCGTTCCTTGATTTCTCTGTCGATTGATCTGTTCGCTTCTTTTTTTGCGGCAACATCCCGCTTATCGTAAATCTTTTTACCCTTGCAAAGTCCGACCTTGATTTTTGCCTTTCCTTTATTGAAATAAACGGAGAGGGGAATCAAGGTTAAACCCTGTTGCTTGATTGTGCCGTATAGCTTATGAATTTCCTTTTTGTGCATAAGCAGTTTTTTCTTCCTGAGCGGGTCACGGTTGAAAATGTTTCCCTGCTCGTAAGGGCTTATATGCATACCGTTTACGAATATTTCTCCGCTGTCGATACTGCACCAAGCATCTTTAAGGTTTACTCTGCCTTGACGAATACTCTTGACCTCAGTTCCGAACAACTCAATGCCTGCTTCGTACTCCTCGAGCACAAAGTAGTCGTGATACGCTTTTTTATTTTGTGCAACTGTTCTGCTGTTTTCGTTCATAAGTCTACCTGTTATATCTCTCTACGCCATTCAAGAGCACGGGAAAGAGTGACCTCGTCCGCATATTCAAGCTCTGCACCTACGGGAATACCGTAAGCTAAGCGTGTAACCGTAATATCAAAGGGCTTGAGAAGCCTTGAAATGTACATTGCTGTCGCTTCACCCTCGATAGTCGGGTCTGTCGCCATAATTATCTCTTTAACAGTATTGTCAGATAATCTTGACATTAAATCTTTAATTGTCAACTGTTCGGGACCTACGCCGTTCATAGGGGAGATAACTCCGTGCAAAACGTGATAAAGTCCTCTGTATTCGTGCGTTTTTTCAAGTGCGACAACGTCTCTCGGGTCGGAAACCACGCAGATGACGCTTCTGTCTCTCTTTTCACTCGCACAAATCGTGCATATCTCATTTTCCGTGAGATTTTTACAAACTTTGCATTGATGAATTTTGTCGTGAGCGTTCGTAATTGCGTCGGTAAGGGACTGAATATCCTTATCTTTAAGCGAAAGGACATAAAAAGCCAATCTCTCTGCGGATTTTGTTCCTATCGACGGCATTTTACGGAATTCCTCGACAAGCCTATCAAGTGCAGGGACATAGTTAGCCATTAAAACATACCGTTCATACCGGGAATGTTAATTCCTCCGGTAATCTTTCCCATTTCTCTTTCGGCTGTTTCGTCAGCCTTTCTCATTGCTTCGTTAAGTGCGGCAATGAGCATATCCTCAAGCATTTCAACATCCTCGGGGTCAACAACCTCGGGTTTAATTGTAACCTTTTTAACCTCGTGCGAGCCGTTAACTGTTACATCAACTGCTCCGCCGCCCGAAGAAGCGGAATACTCTGCAACTGCAAGCTCTTCCTGAAGAGTCTGCATATTCTGCTGCATTTCCTGAATTCTTTTCATCATATTTCCGCCTGCACCTTGGTTGGGTATTCTTGCTTTCATTTTTATATCTCCTTATTGTTCGATTATTTGAATATCAAGCCCTTTTGCACGTTCAAAAAGAGAGTCGAGAGGGCTCATATTTGACGTCGCTACGGGTACTTTTTCTTTTTTTACGGGCTGTGCGTCTGTTACAAGGGAAATTTTCAAGTCTTGCCCCGTAACTTCCTTTATGGCATTGAGAATAACCTTCGAATGCTCTTTCTTTGTGATGAACTGCTGCAAAATCGGATTTGTCGGCTTAATGCACATACAACCGTCTTTAATATATGCTGTTGAATTATTAAGAAAGCTCATAATCATCGGGTCTGATTGCTGAACAATATCAAGAATGTCAGACCATTTCAAAAACGGCTTAATTTCTTCATTGCTTGATACGGCAGGGGAGACAGGCTTCGGAGCTTCAACCTGCTGTGAAACGGGAATTTCCGTTTTAACCGTTTCGTGTATCTGTTTTGGTTCTTCATTGAGAATCGGAGCTTCAGCTACAGTTTTTTGAGTAACTTGTGGCTCGTTGTGATTGAAAAAAGGATTTTCAACCTTTTTTTCAGGAACTGCCTTAACAGAAATACTACCCGAAGAAATCTTTGCTTCAAGTTCTGAAATTCTGCGAAGCAAAGCAGCGTTATCGCTTACAAGCTCAGGCGAGCAAAGCTTTATCATAACCATTTCGGCGGTTATTTTTTTGTTATCGCCCTTTTTCAAATCATATATTGCATTGTTAAGCGTTTCCATAGCGGAAAGCACGGTAGCAAGTGAAAGCGACTGCGCCTGCGCTTTGATTTTTTCAGCCTCGGTATCCGATGCCAAAATCAAGCTTTTATATGTCGGAACAGTCAGGGTAATCATCATATTACGGAAATGTGATATGAGTTCGGAAAAGAGCCTTTCCATATCACACGAATTTTCGTAAAGACTGTTAAGTATTTCAAGGGCAGAAGTGCAATCTCTGTCCCTAATTGCGTTTACAAGCGAATAAATATGCTCTTTTCCTGCAATTCCTGCAGCGTCACTTGCTAATTCTTCGGTTATTTTTTTGCCGTAAGAAGCACATCTGTCAAGCAGTGAAAGAGCGTCACGCATACCGCCGTCGGATACTCTTGCGATAAGCATTGCGCCCTCGTCGGTAAGGTCGATATTTTCCTGCTCGGCAACATATTTTAATCTGCTTGAAATATCCTCGGGGGAAATCCTTTTGAAATCAAATCTCTGACAACGTGAAAGAATTGTTGAGGGGAGCTTATGCACCTCGGTTGTTGCAAGAATAAATTTAACGTGCTCGGGCGGCTCTTCAAGTGTTTTTAACAAGGCGTTAAATGCACCCGTCGAGAGCATATGAACCTCGTCAATTATATATACTCTGTACTTTACGCTTGAGGGCATATAATTTGTTTCCTCACGCAAATCACGAATATTGTCAACGCCGTTGTTTGAAGCTGCATCTATTTCCACAACATCAACAACGGAGCCGTCGTCAATTCCTCTACACGAAGCACATTCATTACAAGGATTGCCGTTGACGGGATGCTCGCAGTTTACAGCCTTTGCAAGAATTTTGGCACAGGTTGTTTTGCCTGTTCCTCTTGAACCTGTAAAAAGATAGGCGTGTGAAACTCTGCCTGTATCAACGGCATTCATCAAGGTTTCGGTAATGTGTTCTTGTCCGTAAACATCAGTAAATACTTGCGGTCTCCACTTGCGGTAAAGCACCTGATACATTTTCTCACACCTTTACAAAATAATAGCCTTAACTCGGTCATGCACCGTGCAGGCTTGACTGTATCGCACAGGCTGACCGCTTAATGCTGCTCGATTCCTCGCCTGACATGATTCACAGAGCGCTGTCGCACAGGACCAACACGGTACATGACCTAATTAAGGCATAATTATTATAATATAAAAACATCTTAAATGCAATAGAAAAATACAATATTATTGTTGTTATTCTTAAAAAAATTTGGTATAATACTCTTGCTTGAATATAAAATCTATATCAAAGGAATGTTTATGTTAAATATTATACCTCAACCGAACGAAATAATTATTAAAAGCGGTCGCACCGGTTTCTTCCTTACCGAGGAGACAACCATTACAAAGGTTCCGCTTATTATTGATGAATTTCGTGATTTTATCAAAAAGACTTTTGACATAAGACTTCACAGAGAAGAAAAAAACGAAAACTGTATTATTTTAACATATTCAGATGAAATTGAGGATGACGAGGGATACAGAATTGTTTGTGAGGACTCTGTTATTGAGATAATCGCAAAAACAGACTGCGGTCTTTTTTATGGCTTGCAGACTCTCAAGCAGATGCTTTTACAGAGCTTTGGAAAAATACCTGCTCTTGAAATTAACGATAAGCCGATGTATAAATACAGAGGCTTTATGATTGACAGCGGAAGATATTGTCAATCGGTTAAGGAGATTAAGAGATTTGTCAATCTTATGGCAATGCACAAGCTCAATGTTTTCCATTGGCATTTGACTGAGGATCAGGGTTGGCGTGTTGAGATTAAGAAGTATCCCGAACTTACCAAAAAGGGTCAGAAGCGCTCACATACGAATTTCGGCTTTAAGAGCTATGAGGGCTTTTTCACTCAAGAGCAGATTAAAGAGGTTGTTAAGTATTGCCACGATCGATTTATTAAGGTAATACCCGAGTTTGATATTCCCGGCCATACGGTTTCGGCGATTGCTTGCTATCCTTATTTGAGCTGCTTTGACAGGGATTTGAGCGTTGCAACTCATTGGGGCGTTAAGCACGATATTTTATGTGCAGGTAAGGAAAGTACATATAAATTTGTTTTTGATGTACTTGACGAGCTTATGGAGCTATTCCCTGACAAGATTATTCATATCGGCGGCGACGAAGCTGTTAAAATGCGTTGGAAGCTGTGCCCTCACTGTCAGGCATTGATGAAAAAAGAGGGGATAAGCAACGAGGACGTATTGCAGAATTACTTTATGTCCCGTGTAAACCGTTACCTCAATGAAAAAGGCTATACATCAATGATGTGGAACTTTGAGTCGGAGGCGGGAACGGAGCTTCTTGATAAGAATATATATTGGAACGCTTGCTCGCTTGAAAGAAACAAAAAGCTTGTTTCTGATGAGCTGAAATCGGGCAGGACGATTGTGAATTCAAGCGTATTCCCGTATTATTTTGATTTTCCTCACGGCACAAACAGCCTTAAAAAGGTTTATGAGTATAATCCCGAAATTGACGGCGGTCATATATTAGGCGTAGAGGCATCTCTTTGGACGGAATATGTTAAGACGAGAAATAAAGCGGATTATAATTTATTCCCGAGAATAGCGGCGTTTTGTGAAACGGCGTGGTCGCAGCCGGAGGACAAAAGCTATGACAGATTTTTGTATTCTCTCGGAGAGTATTATGACTATCTTAATATCTATCATGTCAGATATGCGACATTGAAACAGGCTAATCCGTCAAGGTTAAGGTCTGACGTTGAAAAAATTGTATTCGGACGCAGGATTTTCCATTGGCAAGGGCTACACAATTTAATCGATGATGCAAAGGTACGTAAAATTGCTGAAAAATAAGCAATATAACAATAATTAAATTAACAGGGGTGTTAGTTTTGGCAAAGTATGTAATGGCATTGGATCAGGGAACGACAAGTTCAAGAGCAATTTTGTTCGATAAGAACGGAAAGATCGTTCTCAAATCACAACACGAGTTTAATCAGATTTATCCTAAGCCCGGTTGGGTTGAGCATAATCCTATGGAAATACTCTTCTCACAATTTCAGGCTGTTACCGAGGTGCTTAGTGAAAGACGAATTTATCCGTCGGATATTGCGGCACTCGGTATAACAAATCAGCGTGAAACCACGATTTTGTGGGATAAGGGTACAGGTAAACCTATTTATAACGCTATTGTTTGGCAGTGCAGAAGAACTGCTGACATTTGTGAAGAGCTCAAAAAAGACGAGGAATTTTGCAAGTACATAAAAGACCATACGGGTCTTGTAGTTGATGCTTATTTCTCGGCGACAAAAATCAAGTGGGTTCTTGACAATGTACCGGGTGCGAGAATACTTGCGGATGCAGGTCAGCTTCTTTTCGGTACGGTTGAGACTTGGCTTATATGGAATTTAACAGCAGGCAAGGTTCATGTAACAGACTATTCCAATGCGTCACGAACAATGTTGTTCGACGTTGATAGGCTCTGTTGGGATGAGCATATTTGCAAAAAGCTTGGTATTCCTATGTCGATTTTGCCTAAGGCTGTTCCGTCAAGTCAGGTTTACGGTAAGGTTGAGCCCGGTATTCTCGGCTTTGAGGACCTTGTCGACATACCGATTGCAGGTGCTATCGGCGACCAGCCTGCCGCTTTGTTCGGTCAGGGCTGCTTTGAGGCAGGTCAGGCCAAGAACACCTACGGTACAGGCTGCTTCTTGCTTATGAATACAGGCGAAAAGAGAGTTGAATCCCATAACAATCTCGTTACGGGTGTTGCTTGGGGTATCGGCGATAAGGTAACCTATGCTATTGAGGGCTCGGCATTCAACGCAGGCTCTGTAATTAAATGGTTGAGAGATGATTTACATATTATCGACCACGCCGCAAGGTGTGATGAATTAGCGGAAAGCGTGCCGGATGCAGACGGAATTTATTTTGTTCCTGCGTTTACGGGACTCGGTGCGCCGTATTGGGATATGTATGCAAGGGGAACTATCGTGGGAATTACACGAGGCATTAACCGTGCGCACATTTGCCGCTCGGTGCTTGAAGCCATTGCCTTCCAAATGACAGATTTGCTTGAAGCTATGAAGCAGGATTCTGATATAAATCTTTACGAGCTTCGCGTTGACGGCGGCGCATCTGTATCGGATGTTATGATGCAAATTCAGTCCGATCTTATCCGCACACCTGTTAACAGACCTAAAATGGTTGAAACAACAGCTCTCGGTGCGGCATATCTTGCAGGTCTTGCTGTCGGATTTTGGAAGGATATTGACGAGCTTTCAAAAATCCGTCAGGTTGACAAGCTCTTTGAGCCTAAGATGGAAATCGAAAAACGCAACGAACTTTACCACGGCTGGCTTCGTGCGGTTGAGCGTTCAAGAGATTGGATAGAACACTAAGCTTAAAACAAGGACTTCCATTTCCTAATTTTAAGCTTTAGGATATAATTTTTAGTATATTTGAGGTGCAAAATGGATTACGCAAAGGAATCTTTGAGACTCCACTACGAGTGGAAAGGAAAAATTGAAGTTAAGACAAGGGCAAAGGCGAACGATAAGGACGCTCTTTCTTTGGCATATACACCCGGTGTTGCTCAGCCGTGTCTTGAAATTCAAAAGGATATTTCAAAATCCTATGAGCTTACAAGACGTTGGAACACGGTTGCAGTTGTAACCGACGGTACGGCAGTTCTCGGTCTTGGCGATATCGGACCCGAAGCAGGTATGCCTGTTATGGAGGGCAAGTGCGTTTTATTCAAGGAGTTCGGCGACGTCGATGCTATTCCGCTTTGTGTTCGTTCAAAGGATGTTGACGAAATCGTTAATTGCATTTCACTTTTGGCAGGCTCCTTCGGCGGTGTAAACCTTGAGGACATTTCAGCACCGAGATGCTTTGAAATTGAAAGAAAGCTCAAGGAGAAAACCGATATACCGATTTTCCATGATGACCAGCACGGTACGGCTGTTGTAGTAGCGGCGGCTGTTATCAACGCTTTGCGTGTCGTTGACAAGAAAATTGAAGATTGCACCGCAGTATTTTCAGGTGCGGGTGCGGCAGGAATAGCTATCGCAAAGCTTCTTATTTCACAGGGAATTAAGAGCGTTATTATGTGCGACAGCAAGGGTATTATCTGTAAGGGAGACGAAACTCTCAATGATGCTAAAAAGGCAATTGCAGAGTTTACCAACCCTGAAAGAAAGACAGGCACTCTTGCCGATGCTATGAGAGGCGCAGATATATTTGTAGGCGTTTCGGCACCCGGCATTGTCAGCGAGGATATGGTTAAATCAATGGCGGATAAGCCCATTGTTCTTCCTATGTCAAATCCTGTTCCCGAAATTATGCCCGACCTCGCTAAAAAAGCAGGTGCGGCGGTTGTCGGTACAGGCAGAAGCGATTTCCCGAATCAGATAAACAATGTTCTTGCGTTCCCGGGAATTTTCAGAGGTGCTCTTGATTGCAGAGCGAGTGATATTAACGAGGAAATGAAAATCGCGGCGGCGAGAGCGATTGCTTCTCTTGTTTCGGATGATGAGCTCAATTCCGAGTACATTTTGCCAAAGGCTTTTGACGAAAGAGTCGGCAAAACCGTTGCAAAAGCAGTTGCCGAGGCGGCAAAGGCTACCGGTGTAGCAAGAATATAATCAGAAAAATACAACTCAAATAAAACAATAAAAGGAGATATAAATATGGCTTGTTTTGTAGTACCTGTTGCCGAGGCTGTTATTGCTACAGCTGCAAAAAAAGTAGTTGAAAAGAAAGAGGGGTCGGTTGTAAAGGAAGCTGCCGTTAGCACGATTGAAAACAAAAACGCTAACAAAATTCCGCTTTCACGAAAGCTCGGTTGGTTAACTAAGCTTCTTTGGGGAGGCTCATTCCTTCTTGCCTTTGAACACCTTTGGCACGGCGAGATTGTTCCTTATTTCCCGTTCTTGACAGCTATGAGCAATCCTGAGGATACGGCTGAAATGCTTCATGAAATGGCAACCGTCGGTGTTACAATGGCATTACTTGTGACTGCGGTTTGGTGCGTAATGCTTATTGTTTCTTCGGTAATTGAAAAGAGAGCTGAAAAAACACAGTCGGACAAAATATCTGAATAAAAGGAAAATATTATGACACTTTTAATTACAACTATTGCTGCGGCTGTGTGCACAGCTATTTGGTATAAAAACGCAGACAAGAACGAGCTTCGCCTCGATGTTCCTTGTTGGATGTTCTGGGGTGCTTCGATTATGTGGTTTGTTGATGCAATATTTGAGTATGCCGAAATGGGTAGTGAATACTTTACTCCCGAAATTTCAGATATGCTCAATGATACTTTCTTGGGCTTTTCTGTAATAGCTCTCGGACTTGTCGTTTGGACAGCTGTTCTTTTAATAAAAGACCCAAAAGACGTTTTGAAAGCAAAGCTTTTTAAGAAATGATTTGAGAATTGAAAAAGACCTGACGTTTGTCAGGTCTTTTTTTATGTGTTTTGTAACTGTTTTTATTTGTAGTCTCTTCCCGTTAAATAGTACCAAGCGGCGACATATTTATCGGACGAACGGGGACGCTTTGAAGATAAAAGATAATAGGTTGAGTCCTCATCAATAATAACAAGGTCTTGCGATGAAGCGTTTTGAACTCTTTTAAGCTTATCAAGCTTGAGGACGATTGTGTTTTCTTCTTCAACAAGCTCAAAGCGATCCTTGTAAAGATTGATTGTTGTATGCTCTGAAAGAGTGTGAGGCTCATTGTTGATAACGGTTGAAACGGTCTGTTCCTCTTCGGAAAGAATTACACCGTCGTCAGCAGATAACAGTATGTTTTTCCATTCTTTTCTCTGCCATTTATCCCAATCGAGAACGTTATCAAAGATAACCTCGTTTTTATCACTGTGCCAAAAAGCGTCTTCGCCCTGGGTCAGAGTATAACCGCATTCGCAGGTGAATTCATCATCCTTTGAATGAAGCGTATCAACCTGATGGCATTTAGGGCAAACATAGAGAAGTCTCTCTGCATATTCTGCAAGCTTTTCGCCGGAATAGGTGTGCGGATTTTTCCTTTGCTCCTCATATGCGTTGACATAAATATCACGCTTGATTATCTCGTTTATTTCGTCAACGGAATATTTACTCAATTCCTCGGGACTGTATTCATTTACAACTTTTCCGTGCACGGGGCCGTTTCTGCCGACATGTGCCCATCTCGGCTTACGAAGATAACCTCCGACTGTTCTGAATGTTATAAGAGCAACACCCGAATCCTTAACAAGCTTGCCTGTGTTAGGGGAGATATAGCCCGTTTCACCGTTTGTTGTAACCATACCCTCGGCGTGAAGTCCTACGGGGATACCTGCTTTTACATTTTCGAGAATTTCCTCAACCAACATATCGGAAGATTTATTTCTTTCTTTTACAATGACACCTTCAAGTGTTCCGAGAAGAAACTTTGCAATCGGATTAAGTCTTAAAAGGAAATCGGCAGCTACAAATCGAATGTATCGATTTAACGCAACCATTTGATAACCCGGATCGTATACGTCTGTGTGGTTACCGATAATAATAAAGGTTTCGTGCTTAGGTGTGTACGGTTCGACAGTTGCGTGAAGACTTTTCATAAGCTTCGGTGCTACAACCGCAATCATAACCTTAATAAATCTTTTTGCCGTTCCGTAATATCTTCTGATTCTTTTTCTGCTTTTAGGCTTATCCATTCTTTTCTGCTTCCTCTTCAAGTGTATGATATGCTACCTTACCTACAAGTGTTCTCGGCAAAGCGTCTCTGAACTCAATTTCCTTAGGCCACTCGTATCTGTCAAGATAAGGCTTGCAGAAGTCCTTAATTCTTTCTTTTTCGCCTGCGGTTGCGGGAACGCCCTCGTTAAGAACGATATAAGCTCTGATTTTCTGCATTTTATACGGGTCTTTTACGCCGATAACACAGCAGTAGTTAACGTCGGGGCACTTGTCAATAACATCTTCAATTCTTGACGGATAAACATTGTAACCGCTTGTAACGATCATACGTTTAATTCTCTGCTTGAAGTAAACAAAGCCCTCGTCGTCCATATAACCCATATCGCCCGTGAAGAGCCATTTTGTGCCGTTTTCGTCATATTTAAGAGTGTCGTTTGTCTCTTGCTCCTCTTTAAGATAGCCGAGCATAAGAGTCGGACCTGAAAGTATGATTTCGCCGTCCTTGCCGAGCGGCACCTCGTTAAATGTACCGGGTTCAACGATTTTATATGTTGTATCACGCAAGGGAAGACCGATACTGCCGGGCTTTGAACGGTCAAAGGGTGTAACACAGCTTGCCGTAACACATTCTGTAAGACCGTAACCCTCACGAATTTGAATGTTTGCGTTGTGATCTCTCAAGAATTTATCGGCTTTCTTTTTAAGCTCGGGGCTTAAAGCGTCGCCGCCCGAGAATACGCCGACAAGGAAAGAAAGATCCTGACCGTTGAAGCGATCAGTTTCAAACAATGCCTGATAAAGTGTCGGAACGCCTGCAATGAAGTTGGGCTTTTTCTTTAAAACTGTTTTTGCATAAGAATCGGTTGTAAACTGCGGCATAAGTATGCAACGAGCACCGTTAATAAGTATTGTGTGAATACCGATACCAAGACCGAAGCCGTGGAAAATCGGCATAACCGAAAGGAACGAGCATTTGTCGTTGAGATTAACGCCGCAAATTTCAGCAATTTGCATACCGATAGCGTTAAAGCTCAAGTCAGAGAGCATAATACCTTTTTGCTTTCCGCTTGTACCGCCGCTGTAAAGAATAACGGCAGTTTCATCTTTTCTGTAATCAACAGGGGGAAGCGTAACTCCTTTGCCTGATTTTACAAGGTCGGTCCAAAGGAAGTCTCCTTTTCTGTCGGGATACTTCATATTCTTTGTATTCTTCGCAACGCAGTAAACAACACCAAGCGGAAGCGGTAATTCGTCCTGAATTCTTGCAACGATAATTCTTGCGTTTGTGCTTGATTCGTCAACCGCCGCCTTGACCTTTTCATAGAACATATCCATAGTAAGAATCATTTTGCTCTCTGAAAAATCAAGATAGAAAGTGATATTTTTCTGTGCCGAAAGGGGGTGCACCATATTTGCAATAGCACCGATTCTGTTAAGTGCATAAAGGCAAATAATTCCCTGCGGAGTATTAGGCATACAAATTGTAACCTTATCGCCACGCTTAATGCCGTTTTTTACAAAGCCTCTTGCGGCGTCTTCAATATGCTTTACAAATTGAGTATATGTAGTAAGCTTGCCCTGAAAGTCATAAGCGATAGCCTTCGGGTAAGTATTTTTTGCCATTTCAACGGCACCGAACATTGTAGTTTCGGGGTACGGATGTACCTGTGGGGTGGGATCAAGTTTGCTTCTTTCCATTTCTTCTCCTCGGTTTCTTTTAATAATCACATAATATTATAGTCAATTTAATGACCGATTGCAATATTAAAACATTAAATTATGAACTGAGTATAAATAAATGAGAAAAAGAGGCAAAATTTTAATAATAAATTTAATGATTGTCGGCGAAATAGAATTATATCTCATAGTGTATGGCAGTGGCTTGCTGCCGCCGTTTAATCACAACAAATTAACGGTTACAAATAATTATATTTTTATATTATATCGTAGGGGCGAACTGTGTTCGCCCGTTTTTTATTTGCTATGAATTGACGGGCGACCGCAGGTCGCCCCTACGGTTGTGCGAAATTTTTCAACGCCATATTTGCCGTAAATTATAATGTATCAACAATAATCTAACTGCTTAAATCACATTAAAACACACCCACAACCCGTAGGGACAGGGTTTACCCCTGTCCGCAACAAATTATATATTAAATCAAATAAACGGACAACCGCAAGGATTGTCCCTACGGTTGTCCGTTTATTTTAATATCATTTTATATGAAAATTTATCACAAGCTACGAATCAATAGTCGAAATTCCCATTGTGATTTCTTCAAGCACATCAAGGAGCACCTTAACCGTGTCAAGCGATGTAAAGGTTGTAATTCCGTTTTCAACGGCACAGTTCCTGATTGCAACGCCGTCCTCATAGTGAACGCCGGAGAGAATTGCCCTTGTGTTCACAATATAACTGACATAGCCTGCTCTTATCGCTTCAAGGATTTCCGTACTACCCTCGCTCAGCTTTTTCAAGACTCTTGTTCTTATACCGTGAGCCTTTAAAAAATCCGCAGTACCGACAGTTGCCTCAATATTAAAGCCCATATCGTAAAAGCGTTTTACAAGCGGCAACGCTTCCTCTTTGTCCTCGTCGGCAAGGGTTACGATAACAGTACCGTAGTTTTGCAGCTTTAACCCCGAGGCGATAAGAGATTTGTACATAGCTCTGTGAAGCTTATCATCATAACCGATAGCCTCGCCGGTTGATTTCATTTCGGGCGAGAGATATGCGTCCATACCACGAAGCTTTGAGAATGAAAAAGCAGGGGATTTAACATACCAACGATTTTTTTCTTTGGGATAAAGCTCGAAAATTCCCTGTTCCTTTAAGCTTATTCCGAGAATTGCATAAGTCGCAATATCCGCAAGTGAATAACCTGTGGATTTTGAAAGGAAAGGAACTGTTCTTGACGAACGTGGATTTACTTCAATTATATAGACATTCTCGTTTTCATCAACGATAAATTGTATGTTGTAAAGACCGACAATGCCGATTCCCAAGCCGAGCCGCTTTGCATAGTCAAGGATGGTGCCTTTTACCTTGTCCGATACGCTGAAGGTTGGATATACGCTCATAGAGTCTCCCGAGTGAACGCCCGTTCTTTCGACAAGCTCCATAATTCCGGGGATAAATACATCCTTTCCGTCGCAGATGGCGTCAACCTCAAGCTCTTTACCTTTAATATATTTGTCAACCAATACAGGCTTGTTTTCGTCAATCTCAACAGCTGTTTTAAGGTAGTGACGAAGGTCAGCCTCTTTTGCGACGATTTGCATTGCTCTGCCGCCTAAAACAAATGACGGGCGCACAAGCACAGGGTAACCGATTTCTTTTGCGGCACATATTCCGTCCTCAATGTTAGTAACGGCACAGCCCTTTGGCTGCGGAATATTAAGCTCAACAAGCAGCTTTTCAAATAAATCTCTGTTTTCGGCTTTATCTATTGCCGCACAGTCCGTTCCGATAATTTTTACACCGTATTCGTCAAGCGGCTCTGCAAGATTTACAGCCGTCTGACCGCCGAGAGAAACAATAACGCCGTCAGGACTTTCAAGCGTTATAATGTTCATTACGTCCTCAACGCACAGAGGCTCGAAATAGAGCTTGTCGGAGGTTGTGTAGTCGGTTGAAACGGTTTCGGGATTATTGTTAATTATTATAGCCTCGTAGCCTGCTTCCTTAATTGTCTTTACGGCGTGAACGGTTGAGTAATCGAATTCTACTCCTTGACCTATACGAATCGGACCTGAGCCGAGAACAATTATTTTTTTACGGTCGGACACAACGGACTCGTTTTCCTCTTCGTAGGTTGAGTAAAAATAGGGAATATAGCTTTTGAATTCGGAGGCGCACGTGTCAATCATCTTGTATGTCGGCATAATACCGTGCTTTTTACGCAATTCAAAAATTTCTCTCGATGTCATATCCCAGAGATAGCCGATTTCAATATCGGAAAATCCGTTTTTCTTTGCATATTTAAGATAATCAACGCTACCGCTGTTTGCTTTCAATTCTCTTTCAATATCAACAATATTCCTTATTTTTCTTAGGAATAAAAGGTCGATTTTTGTAAGCGAATTCAGCTCTTCGACGGATATGCTTCTGCGTAACAGCTCGACAAGTGCAAAAATTCTGTCGTCAGTTCCTATTTTGATATATTTACACAAGTCCTCGGTAGACATATCGTCAAATTTAGCTATATGGAGATGATACGCACCTATTTCAAGTGAGCGAACAGCTTTTAACAGGCTTTCCTCAATCGTTCTGCCTACGCTCATAACCTCGCCCGTTGCTTTCATTTGTGTACTCAAGGAATTATTTGCATCTGTGAATTTGTCAAACGGAAAGCGTGGCATTTTCGTTACAACATAGTCAAGTGCAGGCTCAAATGAAGCAAGTGTATTTGCAAGATGAATTTCATCAAGGCACAGTCCAACGCTTATTTTGGCGGAAACTCTTGCTATCGGATAACCGCTTGCCTTAGAAGCGAGTGCCGAAGATCGTGATACTCTCGGGTTTACCTCGATAAGATAATATTGGAACGATTTCGGGTCAAGCGCAAACTGAACGTTACAGCCGCCCTCGATTTTCAAAGCTCTGATTATTTTAAGTGCGCTGTCACGGAGCATATGGTATTCCTTGTTTGTAAGCGTTTGCGAGGGACAAACGACAATTGAGTCGCCCGTATGTATTCCAACAGGGTCAACATTTTCTATATTACAAATTGTGATAGCGGTGTCCTCCGAGTCACGGATAACCTCATATTCAATTTCCTTGTAGCCCTTGACGCTTTTTTCAATAAGTACCTGATGAACAGGGGATTGAGCTAACGCATTTTTTATAAGCTCTGTAAATTCCTCTCTGTTTTCGGCAAAGCCGCCGCCCGTTCCGCCGAGTGTGAACGCAGGTCTCAAAACAACGGGATAACCGATTTCTTCTGCAACCTTAAAGCCCTCTTCTTCTGTGTTTGCAATTTCAGACGGGAGAATCGGCTCGCCTATGTTAACGCAAAGCTCCTTGAAAAGCTCTCTGTCCTCGGCCTTTTTAATGCTGTCGCTTTTTGTGCCGAGCAACTCTACGTTACATTCACGAAGAACGCCCTTTTCCTCAAGCTGCATTGCAAGATTAAGTCCTGTCTGTCCGCCAATACCTGCTAAAATAGCGTCGGGACGCTCTTTGCGCACGATTTTAGCAATGTATTCAAGAGTCAGCGGCTCCATATATACCTTATCCGCTATTGCGGGGTCAGTCATAATGGTAGCAGGGTTTGAGTTGCAGAGAATTACCTCGTATCCTTCTTCTTTAAGTGCAAGGCAAGCCTGTGTGCCGGCATAATCAAATTCAGCTGCCTGACCTATAACAATAGGACCCGAGCCGATAACAAGAATTTTATTTATATCAGTTCTCTTAGGCATTTCGGCTTTCCTCCATTAAATTTATAAATTTATCAAACAGATAAGTGCTGTCCTGCGGACCGGGTGCGCTTTCGGGATGATATTGAACGGCAAATACCTTGTCTTTTTTACATTCAACGCCCTCTACGGTATCGTCAAGAAGATTGATATGCGTTACGGTAAGCTCGGTATCGTTCAAGCTGTTCTTTTCAACCGAATACGAATGGTTTTGCGAGGTTATTTCCACTCTGTTTGTCAAGAGATTTCTGACAGGGTGGTTGCCGCCACGATGACCGAATTTGAGTTTATACGTCTTTGCACCGTATGCGAGCGAAATTATCTGATGACCGAGACAAATTCCGAATATCGGGCAAAATCCACGCAAGCTTTTAATTGTGTTTATAACTTCGGGGACATCCGTCGGATTGCCCGGACCGTTTGAAATAAAAATACCGTCGGGGGAGAGCGATTTTATAATTTCGCTATCGGTATCAAACGGAACTGCGGTAACATTGCAGCCGACACGGTTAAGCTCTCTGACTATGTTTTGCTTCATTCCGCAGTCAATGGCAACAATGTGAAATTTTGCGTTATCAACATTGTAGGTCGTAATCTTTTTTCTGCTGACACGGCTTACTGCGTCGTGCGGTACTTCTGTGCTTGAAAGGATTTTTAATCCGTCCTCAACCGATGTTTCAGAAGAGGTTAAAAGAGCTTTACAGCTGCCGAAATTTCTTATTTCCCGTGTAAGCTTTCTTGTATCAACTTGAGAAATACCTGCTATGCCGTATCTGAGCATAACCTCCTCAAGCGTTGCCGTGCTTCTGAAATTAGACGGCTCAGGATTGTATTCTCTGACAATCAAAGCGCTTACGGTAGGGGTTTCGGTTTCGTAGTCGTCGTCTGCCATACCGTAGTTCCCGATAAGCGGATATGTAAACACAACGCCCTGATCGGTGTAGGAAGGATCGGAAAGAATTTCCTGATATCCTACCATAGAAGTATTAAAAACGATTTCCACAACCTTGTCGCTTTGGTCAGCAAAGCCTATGCCGAGGTATTGTGAGCCGTTTTCCAAAATTATTTTTCTATCGGGCTTTTTAATCATTGTTTGCTCCTCCTGCTTTCAAGAGAGGCACCGACAAAGCCTTCAAACAACGGATGAGGTTTATTTGGTCTTGATTTGAATTCGGGATGAAATTGAACACCTACATAAAACGGTCTGTCGGACAATTCAACCGTTTCAACAAGTCTGCCGTCGGGAGATAATCCGCTGAGGGTCAGACCTGCCGATGTCAACGCTTCTCTGTATTCGTTGTTAAACTCGTATCTGTGACGGTGACGTTCTGAAATTTCGGTGGATTTATAGCATTTTTCCATTGTGGTATTAGGCTGAATACAGCAGGGATAAGCACCGAGACGGAGAGTACCGCCCTTGTCAATATCATCACTTTGACCGGGCATAAAATCGATTACCTTGTTTTTGCAAAGCTCGTCGAATTCTCCCGAATGTGCATCGGAAATTCCTGCAACATTGCGAGCGTACTCGATAACAGCAATTTGCATACCGAGGCAGATACCGAAATACGGAATAAAGTTTTCTCTTGCATATTGCGCTGCAAGTATCATACCCTCAATACCCCTTGAGCCAAAGCCGCCCGGTACGATAATTCCGTCAAGATCTGCCAATACATCATTTACCGTTTCTTTTGTGATTGTTTCCGAGTCTATCCAATGGATATTTATATGAGAGTTGTGGGTATAGCCTGCGTGCCTTAATGCTTCGGCAACCGACAAATAGGCGTCATGCAGTTGTACGTATTTTCCGACAAGTCCGATGTCAACCGTATATTCTCTTTTCTTTATTCGTTTAACCATACTCGTCCATTCGTCAAGGTCAGCCTTCGGAGCATCAATACCGAGTTCACGGCATACAACACTTGAGAAGTTCGCTTTTTCAAGCATTAAAGGTGCTTCGTAAAGACAGGGGAGAGTTATGTTTTCGATTACGCAGTCGGGCTTTACGTTACAGAACATTGATATTTTCTGAAAAATGGATTTTTCAAGGGGCTTGTCGCAGCGTAGAACTATTATGTTCGGGTTAATGCCCATACCTTGTAATTCCTTGACAGAATGTTGTGTGGGCTTTGATTTATGTTCGTCGGAGCCGCTTAAAAACGGTACAAGCGTTACGTGGATAAACAAGCTGTTTTCACGTCCGACCTCAAGTGAAATCTGCCTTACCGCTTCAAGAAACGGCTGGCTTTCAATGTCGCCGATTGTTCCGCCTATTTCGGTAATTACAACATCTGCACCTGTTTTTTTGCCGACTGAATATATGAATTCCTTTATCTCGTTTGTAACATGGGGAATTACTTGAACTGTCGAGCCGAGATATTCGCCACGTCTTTCCTTGTTAAGAACATTCCAATAAACCTTACCTGTTGTGAGGTTAGAATATTTGTTTAAGTCCTCATCGATAAATCTTTCATAATGCCCGAGGTCAAGGTCGGTTTCAGCACCGTCCTCGGTAACGTAAACCTCGCCGTGCTGATATGGGCTCATAGTGCCCGGGTCAACATTGATATACGGGTCAAGCTTCTGCGAAGCGACTTTTAAGCCTCTTGATTTCAAAAGTCTGCCGAGAGATGCGGCGGTAATTCCTTTTCCGAGTCCCGATACAACACCGCCTGTTACAAAAATGTACTTTGTCATAATTTTCACCTAACCTTTTTATTTTCACTGATTTTGTTTTCAAACCTTGATTTTTCGGAATGTACAGACGGACATATGGGGTATTTACCGTCAAAACAAGCTGTACAGAAGCCTGTGTCCTTTCCGGTGAGAAGCCTTACATCCTCCATTCGCAGATAACCGAGCGAGGTAACGCCGATTATTTTTGCTATTCCTTCAATTGAGTGCTTATTTGCTATGAGTCCCTTTGTGTTGTCAATGTCTGTTCCGTAGTAGCAGGCGGATACAAAAGGCGGAGCGCTTATTCTCATATGTATTTCCTTAGCTCCCGCCGCCCACAACAAATCAACTATTCGTCTGCTTGTTGTTCCTCTGACTATCGAGTCGTCAACGAGAACTATTTTTTTGCCTTTGATAATTTCCTTGATAGGATTTAATTTTATATTAACGCCTTTTTCTCTTGAGCTTTGCTCGGGGGCGATAAAGGTTCTACCGATATACTTGTTTTTTGTAAATCCGATATTATACGGAATTCCCGATTCTGCCGAGTAGCCGAGTGCCGCTTCAAGTCCCGAATCGGGGACTCCGACAACAATATCCGCATCGACGGGATATGCTTTTGCAAGAAATCTTCCTGCTTGTTGACGTGCCATTGATACGCTTACGCCGTCAATAACCGAATCGGGGCGTGCAAAATAAATATATTCAAACACACAAAGACTTCTCGGTGTTAAATTGCAATGTGATGTGTCAAAATGTATTTTTCCGTTTTCGACAACAGCAATTTCACCGGGAAGTAAATCTCTGATATGTTTTGCGTTTACGGCATCGAGAGCACAGCTTTCGGAAGCGAAAACTATTGAGCCGTCCTGCATTTGTCCGTAGCATAGGGGGCGAAAACCGTTGGGGTCCCTGACTGCTATAAGCTTTGACGGCGATGATATAACAAGGGAATATGCTCCCTTGATAATGTCCATTGCGGATGATACGGCTTGCTCGATTGAACCGCATTGAAGCCTTTGCTGAACTATAATATATGCGATAACCTCTGTATCCGTTGTTGTGTGAAAGATAGCTCCCTTTTCTTCGAGCATTTCCCTCAATTCAAAGGAGTTGGTTAGGTTGCCGTTGTGCGACAGAGCCATTTTACCCTTGTTATGATTTACAACAATCGGCTGAATATTTTCGGCGCTGTCGCTGCCTGTCGTGGCATAACGAACATGACCGACAGCTATATTACCTTGCCCGAGTGAGTCTAAATCATTTTGAGAAAAGGCATCGGAAACCAAACCGAGAGCCTTCTTTACCGAAAAAACGCCGTCATCGTTTACGACAATTCCTGCACTTTCCTGACCTCGGTGCTGTAAAGCGTAAAGTCCGTAATAGGTTGTCCTTGCGACGTCCGACACAGTTGGAGAATAAACTCCGAAAACGCCGCATTCTTCATGAATGGTGTTAAACATATAAAACCGCTTTCTATATAAACGTTTCGGGCTTCCGTAAAAATACGAAAATCCGAAACGCTTTTAATTATATTATTTTACGCTGAACAGTATATCACCGTATGAGGGATAAGGCCAAAACTCTTTTGCCGTGCAGGTTTCTGCCTCGTCGCACAAGCTGCGCACCTCTTCCATCTTGGGAATAAGACTGTCACGAATAGCGAATGACTCTTTACCGATATCGGTATAATCTGAAAGTGAAGCAAGTATGCTTTCAAGTTCCTCTGTCTTGATAGCTATATTGTCATTGAGCGTTGAAAGCTTTTTGAGAACACTTGTTTCATATGAACAGGGGATCGAGCTGTCTGCAAGCTTTTTGTTCTTAATTGCTTTTGCAAGCTTTGCCGTGTATTTTGCGATTGCAGGGGAAATGTCGGTCTTTGACATTTCAATCATTGTTGACGCCTCAATAGAAACAGCCTTGCAATAGTTTTCGAGCATTATTTCACATCTTGAATTAAGCTCCGCAACGGTAAACACCTTGTGTGAGGTTAACATATCAACATTTTTCTTGTCAAGAAGATGAGGCATTGCGTCGGGTGTGGTTTTGAGATTTGATAAGCCTCTTTCTTCGGTAGCCTCTTTAATCCAAGCGTCGTCATATCCGTTGCCGTTGAAAATTATACGCTTATGGTCTTTAATGGTTTTCCTAATCATTTCATGAAGCTTTTCTTCAAAGTTATCGGCGTTTTCAAGCCTGTCTGCATAGATTTTAAGGCTTTCGGCAACAGCTGAGTTAAGCATTATGTTTGCACAAGCGATACTGTTTGATGAGCCGAGCATACGGAATTCAAATTTGTTTCCCGTAAATGCGAACGGAGAAGTACGGTTACGGTCTGTTGTATCTCTGTTGAATTTCGGAAGAACGTCAACGCCGAGCTTTAATTTGGTCTTTTTAGCGTTTTCATAAGGTGTATCGTTTTCGATAGCTTCAAGGACGCCGTTTAATTCATCGCCGAGGAACATTGAAATAACAGCAGGGGGAGCTTCGTTTGCACCGAGACGGTGGTCGTTTCCTGCGGTTGCTACAGAAAGTCTCAAAAGATCCTGATAGTCGTCAACAGCCTTTATAACGGCACAAAGGAAAAGCAAAAACTGCGCATTTTCATACGGGGTATCTCCGGGAGATAAAAGGTTTACGCCCGTATCTGTTGAAATAGACCAGTTGTTGTGCTTACCGCTTCCGTTTACGCCTGCAAACGGTTTTTCGTGAAGCAAGCATACAAGTCCGTGCTTAGTGGCAACCTTCTGCATTATTTCCATTGTAAGCTGATTGTGGTCGGTTGCAATGTTGGTGGTTGAATAAATCGGAGCTAATTCGTGCTGTGCGGGAGCTACTTCGTTATGCTCTGTCTTTGCAAGAATACCAAGCTTCCAAAGTTCGTTGTTAAGATCCTCCATATATTCGGCAACCTTAGGCTTGATAACACCGAAATAGTGGTCGTCCAATTCCTGTCCTTTGGGAGATTTTGCTCCGAAAAGCGTTCTGCCTGTAAAACGAAGATCGGGACGCTTGTCATACATTTCTTTTGTTATAAGGAAATATTCCTGCTCGGGACCTACCGATGTTCTGACGCATTTTACATCGTCGTGTCCAAAGAGCTTGAGTATTCTCAAAGCCTGTATATTCAGAGCTTCCATTGACCTTAAAAGAGGAGTTTTCTTGTCAAGTGCTTCTCCGCCGTATGAGCAAAAGGCAGTCGGTATGCAAAGCGTTTTTCCCTTAATAAAAGCATAGGAGGTAGGATCCCAAGCTGTATAGCCTCTTGCTTCAAAGGTTGCTCTTAAACCGCCCGAGGGGAATGATGACGCATCAGGCTCGCCCTTGATAAGCTCTTTTCCGGAAAATTCCATAATAACTCCGCCGTCGGGCGAGGGAGAAATAAAGCTGTCGTGCTTTTCTGCCGTAATACCGGTTAAAGGCTGAAACCAATGTGTGTAATGTGTTGCGCCGTTTGCTACTGCCCAATCCTTCATAGCGGTTGCAACAGCGTTTGCGACTGTAATATCAAGCTGCACACCCTCATCGATAGTTCTTTTAAGCGAGGCGTAGACATCATCTGAAAGATTTGCTCTCATAACTCTGTCGTCAAATACTTTACATCCAAAAAATTCGGGTACGGTTTTCATAGTAATTCCTCTTTTCTAATAAAATTAAAGGCAACTGCACCCCAAAATACTCTTGGGCGCCGTTGCCTTTTATTGTAAAAATAGAGATAGGGCGTCTTTAAGCCCTAAGACTTAAAGACGCCCTTGTCTTTATGCAAGAAATTATACTACCGAGAAAAAACGTTGTCAAGAAAAAATTATTATTTTTTTATAATTTTTTTGTGAGCAATGCATTATTAAATCCACAGTCGTAAAATTCATAAAATCCGCACTTTTTATAAAAACGGTAAGCACTTGAATTTCTGTTTATTCCGCATACGGAAAGATGGGAACAACCGCTTTTCTTCAGATGTTCACAAAGCGTGTTTATCAACTCGCTTCCGTAGCCTCTGTGTTGATATTCGGGTAAAATATCAATATGCAAATGAACGGGATACTTTTTCATTTTTCTCATTTGCATAAGATATAAAATCAAGACAGAGCAGGAGGGAAAATGCGTTTTTGCGGCACGCCTTAAATAAATATCTCTGTTCTTTTTAATGAATTTGTTGTAGTCCGCACTGCAAATAATATATCCGACTGCTTTTCCGTCGCCGTTGTCCAATACAAATATATTTTCAGGCTCTTGCTGTGTGAAATAATCATTGTAAATTATCGGCACACATTTTAAAACCTTTTTATTCTTTTTGAATGTCGGATCTGCGGTTTCAATGCATATGCTTCGCACTGCGTCTGCGTCAGAGGAAACGTATTTTCGTACAAAAGGCTCTTTTCCCATATTCATCTCCGTAAAATCAATTACTGAAATTCCTTTTTGTTTGTTTAATTGCAGTTTCGTTACAAACGGTCATAAGACACAAAAGAGCTGCTAAAACATAAGGCACTATTTTGAAGGTAGTACCCGTTGCGGCATAACCGAGATTTAACTGAAATGTAAATCCGACGGCATACGCACCGCCCATATGAAATCCTGTTAAATCCGCTGAAAATTCTTTGCCGAAACGAGAGGGAACGGCGTGTAAAACGCTCGGGAACACGGGTCCGAAGCCTAAACCGATGAAAAACAGACCTATAAGTGCTTTACTTCCGATAGGCAAAATTAAAATAAGTATACCGACGAAGGAAGCAACTGCACCAATTCTTATCATATTGTTGTCGCCGAGTTTGTCTGAAACAAAGCCCGAGAGCAATCGACCTGCCATTATTCCGCCGAAATATACAGAAACCCACCTTGCCGCAGTATCAGCACCTATCGAATAGACGTTGACGGCATAGGAAGCACCCCAAGTGCCGACAATGAACTCCATTGAGCAGTAAAAACCGAGTGCGAGAATGCTCGGTAATAAGCCTTTGAACTCCGATAGTTTCAGCTTCTTTTTTTCGCTTTCTTCAATGTATTCCTGCGAGCTTTCCTTGTCCTTTTTTATCCATTTCGGCAGCATAATTCCGACTGCGGCGGCAATTGCAAACTGAATGACGGCAAGAACACGGTAGCCGTTTCTCCAATTCCCTTGTTCTCCGCCTAAAAACGCCGACATAATGGCAGGACTTAGCGTAACACCGACACCCCAAAAAGCGTGCAGCCAGGACATATGCCTTGCCTTGAAGTGCAGAGAAACATAGTTATTAAGACCTGTATCAATAGCACCTGCGCCGTAGCCCATAACAACAGCAAAGAGCATCATAACCCAAATGTTCGGAGAAAAGCTCATTCCGATAAGTCCTATTGCCGTGAGAAGTATCGAAAAGAACGTTACCTTCGGTGTTCCGAATTTTCGAAGTACGATTCCAGCAATAAAGCTTGCGCCGCCCGAGCATATGCCTGTAATAATACTGTAAATTGAGGCGAACGACTCTGCAATTCCAAATTCGGTATGGACAACGGGCCAAGCAACGCCGAAAACGCTGTCGGGCAGACCTAACGAAATAAAGACTACATATATCAGTACAAGTATTGAAATCAAGATAATTCTCCTAAATTATAGATTAAAGCACATATTCCATCGTTCTGTGTTCAATTCCTGCATCGAGAAAGATGTCGGAAACGCAGACAAAGCCGCAGCTCTCATAAAAAGGAATAGCGTGACATTGTGCACCGAGCGTGATTTTACTGTTGCCACGCTTTTTACATTCTTCCTTCAAAAATGACATTGCGGCATAACCGCAGCCTTTTCCACGCATTTCGGGAAGAACGCAAAGCCGCTGCATATGTGCAAGCTCGGGGTTGTCATATATTAGACGAAAGGTACCTACATTAGCGCCGTTGTCGGTTATCAAAAAGTGCTCGCACTGTGAATTGCTTTTGTCATAATCGTCAATTTCAAGCTCTGTCGGGACATTTTGTTCATCAATAAATACTTTTCTTCTTATTTCAAGACAGGCGTTTATATCGTTTGTTTTGATGACTTTAATATTATTCGATACCGACAAATTCATATCCTGCCTTTTCCACAGCCTCTTTAATTTTGTTACTGTCAACCGCACCGCTTGCTTTTATGACAGCTTGTGCATTTTTGAAATCTGCGGTAACCTCCGTTACATTTTCAAGCTCTTCAAGAGCTGTTTTAACGTGATTTTCACAATGCGGACACATCATACCGTTGATTTTAACTGTAATTTCCATTTTTTTATTCTCCTTTTTTGAATGGGATTTATTGATTTTTCGGTCATGCTTCGTGCTGTAAATTTTACAGAAATTCAATCTTAAAGCATTCATTACAACGCAGAAACTCGACAAGCTCATTGCCGCCGCACCGAACATAGGATTTAATGTAATGCCGAATTTCACAAATAAGCCTGCTGCAAGCGGTATACCGATTGAATTGTAGAAGAATGCCCAAAATAAGTTTTCGTGAATATTTTTGAGCGTACTGCGGCTAAGTCTAATAGCTGCCGGTACGTCCCTTAGACTGCTTTGCATTAAGACGATATCGGCAGAGTCAACAGCAATATCCGTGCCTGCCGCAATAGCCATTCCGATATCGGCACGGGTAAGGGCAGGGGCGTCGTTTATTCCGTCGCCCACCATAGCAACCGAGCCTTCCTTTTGAAGCGAACGTATTACCTCATCCTTGCCGTCGGGTAAAACGCCTGCGACAACCTCGTCAACACCTGCTTTTTTACCGATAGCTTTTGCGGTTTTCTCGTTGTCTCCGGTAAGCATTATAACCCTAATTCCCATATTTTGCAATTCTTTTATAGCTTCGGGACTGTCTGATTTTATTACATCCGCAACGGCGATAATTCCCAAAAATTTATTATCGTATGCAAAGAACAGGGGAGTTTTACCCTCGCTTGAATATTTATCTGCGATTTCGGCAATATCACTCGGCAAATCGACTTTATCGCTTATATATTTGAGATTTCCGCCGAAAATATCTTTGCCGTTTAATTTTGCTTTAAGTCCGTTGCCTGAAACAGCCTTGAAATCTGTAATTTCTTCGGTTTTAATTCCGTCCGATTTTGCTCTTTCGGTTATTGCAAGTGCAAGTGGGTGCTCGCTTTGACTTTCTAAAGCTGCGGCAAGGGAAATCAATTCTTTTTCGTCTGTAATCGGGGAATATATATCTGTTACCTGTGGTTCGCCCTTTGTGATCGTGCCTGTTTTATCAAGAACAACCGTGTTGATTTTCCCCGTCTGCTCAAGAGCTTCCGCCGTTTTGAAAAGTATTCCGTTTTTTGCACCGACGCCGTTACCGACCATAATCGCAACGGGTGTTGCAAGTCCGAGGGCACACGGACAGCTGATAACAAGCACGGAAATTCCTCTTGCAAGAGCATATCCGAAATTTCCGTTTACTATAAGCCAAACAGCCGTTGTAACAAAAGCGATTGCCATTACAACGGGAACAAACACACCCGATACCTTGTCGGCAACCTTTGCAATCGGTGCTTTCGTTGCCGCTGCATCGCTTACGGTTTGAATTATTTTTGAAAGGGTGGTGTCCTCGCCGATTTTGTCGGCTGTACATTCAAGATATCCCGAGGTGTTAATTGTGCCTGCGTAGACCTTGTTGCCGACTTCTTTTTCAACAGGCAGGCTTTCTCCCGTGAGAGCAGACTCGTTAACTGCACTTTCGCCCTTTATAACGGTTGCGTCCGTGGGAATACTCTCACCGGGCTTTACAGCAAAGGTATCTCCGACTTTCACTTCTTCAATAGGCACTTCTTTATATTCGCCGTTCTTTATAACGGTTGCTGTGTTCGGTGCAAGCTTTATTAAAGATTTTAATGCGTCTGTTGTTTTTCCCTTTGCTCTTGCTTCAAGAGTTTTACCTACGGTAATAAGAGCAAGTATCATTGCAGAACTTTCAAAGTAAAACTCCGACATATAGCCCTCTACTGCTTGCATATTTCCGTCAACCTGCGCCCTTGTCATAGCAAAAAGAGCGTAGGTACTGTATAAAAACGCCGCTGTTGAGCCGAGGGCAACAAGAGTATCCATATTGGGTGCTCGTTTAAATAACGCTTTGTAACCGCTGATAAAAAAGCGCTGATTTATTACCATTATGATTACCGTCAGCAAAAGCTGAGTAATTCCCATTGCAATATGATTATTTTCATAGAATTTCGGCAGAGGAAAGCCCCACATCATATGACCCATTGAGAAATACATCAGTATTACCAAAAACACAGCCGAGCTTACAAGTCTTTTTACAAGCTTCGGCGTTTCCTTGTCCTCAAACTCATCATATTCGCTGCTTTTGCGTTTTTTGCTACCGTCCTTTAATTGTGCGCCGTAGCCTGCCTTTTCGACGGCTGAAATTATATCCTTTGCAGATGCAGTACCTTCAACGCCCATTGAATTTGTCAGCAGACTTACCGAGCAGGAGGTAACGCCGTCAACATTATTAACGGCTTTTTCGACTCTTGCGCTGCATGCGGCACAGCTCATTCCCGTTACTGAAAATTGTGTCATTTTACATCAGCCTTTCTATTTCATAAGCTTTGAAATAAGCTTCATTAACTCGTCGATAACTTCCTCGTCGCCGTTTTTTATATCTCTGACAACGCAGGAGTGTATATGACGGGAAAGCAAATCTTTATTAAAAGAATTTATTGCCGCATTTACCGCCGCAGACTGAACAAGCACGTCTGCACAGTATGCGTCCTTTTCAATCATACCCCTAATTCCTCTGACCTGACCCTCTATTCTGTTTAGGCGGTTTATCAGCTTTTTCTTTTCTTCATCTGTCCTGTGTGTATTCTTTTCGCAGGATTCTTTATTACATGACATATTAATCACCATAGCCTTTCAGACAACAAATAGTTTATTAAAAATCACCGGTTTAACCTGCGTTGTCTGAACAGGCGTGTATGGTGATTTCTGCCATCTCAAAATTTTGCCAAAGGCAAATTTTGAGGGCAATATAATTATTAATAGTGTGATTTTTCACACTATTTTTCCTTTAACCGTTTTTACACATTTATAATATACCCTATGGGGGTATATGTCAATATGAATTTATAAAAAACCGACATAACCTTTACAGCTATGTCGGCGTGTTGATTTCTATACATATTATAATAGCTCTATGGCTTTTGCGATAATCTCTGCGTGATCGAATGCGAGCTTATCTTTACTTATATAGTCGATTTTTCCGTTTTCGTATTTAAAGGATATAATGCAATCGCCATTATCAAGAGTAATTATCTGATTTTTAACTGTCAGGTCAAACCATTCGGCGTTTTTTGCGTCATCTCCCGCAAGTGCTTTACATTCGATAAAATTAACCTTGCAAAGATACGCTTGCGTAACAACCCAGCCACGAGGATCTCTGTCGGGCTTGCTGAACAGACCGATAGGGGAGATAAATTCGGAATTAACGCCGGTTTCTTCAAGCAATTCTCTGTGTGCGGTTTCTTCCATAGTTTCCGTTTGACGTGAAAATCCGCCCGGCAACGCCCACATATTTATAAATGGGTGTCCGCCTCTTTGTATTAAAAGTAATTTTTTCTGTTCGTCTTTTAATCCGATAACAACAATATCTGCGGTAAGATAAGGTCTCGGATAGTTCTTTTCTTTATATTTTTCTAAAAATTCTTCTTCGGTCAAGCCGTTTTTATCTCTTATTTTATCCATAATCTCTTCCTAAAAAAGAATCGGCTGCGATTAAACAGCCGATTCGATTAAACAAAACTCAAGTTGATTAGAAATCAACCTCTGTATCATAATAGCAGCACTTGAGGAGTTTCTCCATCTCTTCAACAGAGGGCTGACGGGGGTTAGAGCCTGTGCAAGCATCTGCAATGGCATTGACAGCAATGTCGTGAAGTCTCTCAAGGAATACATCCTCGGGAACAAAACCGTTTTCGGTCGGATAGCTGTCTGCACCGTAATTCTTAATGCAATGCGGAATGTTAAGCTCGTCGTTCATCTTACGAAGATATGCAATCAAAGCCACAACCTTTTCATCATCGGAAGCTGATTTGTCGCAGATACCCATATAATCAACGATTACGCCGTAACGCTTTTTAGCTGTTTCGTCCTTTGCGTTGAATGCGATAACCTTGGGAAGATACATAGCGTTTGCAGCACCGTGAATAATATGAGCGCCGTAGTCTGCAAATGCAGCACCTGTTTTATGTGCCATTGAGTGAACGATACCGAGAAGTGCGTTTGAGAAAGCCATACCTGCAAGGCACTGAGCGTTGTGCATACGGTCTCTTGCTTCCATATCGCCGTTATATGACGGAACAAGGTCTTTCATAATCATTTCGATTGCGTGGATTGCAAGCGGGTCTGAAAAATCGCTGTTAGCGGTTGAAACATAAGCCTCAACAGAGTGCGTCATTGCGTCCATACCTGTATGAGCGACAAGCTTTTTCGGCATTGTCTCAGCAAGCTCGGGGTCAACGATAGCAACGTCGGGTGTGATTTCAAAGTCAGCTATCGGATATTTAATACCCTTTGAATAGTCTGTGATGATTGAGAACGCAGTAACCTCTGTTGCAGTACCCGAGGTTGAGGAAACAGCACAGAAATGAGCTTTTTTACGAAGCTCGGGAAGTCCGAATACCTTGCACATATCTTCAAATGTGCACTCGGGATATTCATATTTAATCCACATTGCCTTTGCAGCGTCGATAGGAGAACCACCGCCGATTGCAACAATCCAGTCGGGCTGGAAGTCTATCATAGCCTGTGCGCCACGCATAACGGTCTCAACAGAGGGGTCTGATTCGATTCCGTCAAAAATTTTAACTTCCATACCTGCTTCTTTAAGGTATGCTTCAGCCTTGTCAAGGAAGCCGAAACGCTTCATTGAACCGCCGCCGACACAAATAATTGCTTTCTTGCCCTTAAAAGTCTTAAGAGCCTCGAGCGAACCCTTACCGTGATAAAGGTCTCTGGGAAGAGTAAATCTTGCCATAATTTTTGCCTCCTAAAAATGTGAATTCTAAAGCAAGCTGCTTTGTTTGTAAAAACAAACGATTGATAATTGTTTAACAATCATTTATGATATTATTATAGCATTTTCAAAAATAATTACAATACTTTTTTTATGAACTTTTTATGCTTTTTTGTGTAAAAATATGTTAAAATAGTTTTGAATTAAATTTCACGGGCGGGTAAAATGAAAACGATAAAAATTGTAAAATCCAACAGAAAAACTTTTTCTCTTGAAGTGAAGCGAGACGGCTCGGTTATTTTACGTGCGCCGATGTTCGCAAGCAACAGGCAAATTGAAGAATTTTATTATAAGAATAAAGCTTGGCTTGAAAAGCATATAATTGAAAATGAAAAGAGAATGAAAGAAAGTGGGTCTTGTCCTGCTTTTACCGAAGATGAAATCAAAGCTCTCAAAGCAAGGGCAAAGCAGTATATTCCAAAACGGGTAGAATATTGGGCTGAAACAATCGGAGTGAAATACAATTCTGTTTCAATCAGAGTGCAGAAAACACGGTGGGGCAGCTGCTCGTCAAAGGGCAATCTCAATTTTAATTGCCTTTTAATGCTTACCGATACAGAAGCTATCGATTATGTTGTAATTCACGAGCTTTGCCATATTAAAGAGCTCAACCATTCAAAGCACTTTTGGTTGCTTGTAGAAACTTATATGCCGAATTACAAAGAAGTGCAAAAGCGTATTAAGAGTATGGAGTTGCAAATATTTTCAAGGCTGGGAAAATAAGAAGTTGTTTCAGCTTGTATATTTTTCGCTCGCTTTCGCTATTTTTGATTTAATATTAAAAAAAACTGTTGACAATCCATCGGTTTTGTAGTATTATATTTGAGCACTTGAGAAAAGTAAATATCGCGGGGTAGAGCAGTTGGTAGCTCGTCGGGCTCATAACCCGGAGGTCGTGAGGTTCAAGTCCCACCCCCGCAACCATGAAAAAACCTGTCTTTATGGCAGGTTTATTTTTTTATTTAGGGTTATGATATGATATCGCACTTCGTGCGGTGATATATGCCTGCGGCATATGAAGGGACGGATATTATATCATGCTTGCGCAGCAAGTATATCATACGGCTTTTCGTATATCATATTGCAACAGCGATATATTATTGAAAATATCAACGTTTTATTATATAATGTTTGAGAGAGAAGGTCTTTTATGTCTGAAAACAAACTGCTCGACTTGTCTTTTGAAATAGTAAGAAGGATTTTGTTGCAAAGTTGGAAATTGCATTGAAAGAGTCCAACGAGACAAACTATTGGCTGAAGCTGATGTATGAAACAAAAAGAATTGGACCCGGAATTTGAGGGGCTTATTAAAGATTTTGCTGATAATTGTTTGCCGAGATTATATGAATTGATTGAAAAATATAAGACAGAAAAACAAGTTGTAATTTTCAAAAGTCGAAAAGAAGCCGATGATTATTTGAACAAAATATAGTTTTACCTATCATATGTTTACGGAGTGATTATATGTTAAGCAGACAAAACAAAATTCTTATCACAGTTATTTCACTCATTATCCTTATATTTGTTACCGATTGTGTTATCGGCTTTACACTTGGCGGCATATTTACGGCAAAGCATTGGTTTGCTATCATACCTATAAATATTATTTTTGCCTTATTGAGTATTTGGTTTATTAAAGGAAAAGCTTTTATCAAATCAAAGAAAATAATTGAACCGCTTATTCTAATTTCAGTTTTATTGGTTTTAACAAGCTATGTCGTAATGGGAGGTATTGCCCGTCTTTTCTCAAATCAAGAAGGAATTTCATATGATACTATAATTGTTGAGTGCTATACGGCAGGAAAATCTCCGAGAACAGAGATTTCATTTTATGACCGAAACGGAAATTTGCAAACAATTTATAGCTATAAACAAATATGGTTTGATGATGAGTCTGTGCCTGAAAAGGGTAAGATGATTACAATTAAAGAAACAAAAAGCGCTTTCGGTGATACATTATATACAATAGAAAGCACAAATTAAAATAATTATTTTACAACCTGTTATTGACTTTATTAACTATTTTTTATATAATATCTAAGCGTGATTTGCTGGTGTGGCGAAATCGGCAGACGCAAGGGACTTAAAATCCCTCGGTAGCAATACCGTACCGGTTCAAGTCCGGTCACCAGCACCATACAACCCCTATTGCTTAATTGCAGTGGGGGTGTTTTCTTTTATATATATTCTCTCTCAAAATATTTTCAGGAAATTTTCAAAATTCTATTGACAAATATTCTGTTTGGTGTTACTATGTTAGCACATTAGCACTTTACCACGATAAAGCAGATTGAATTTTCAATAATTTGGAGGAGAAAACTATGAAAAAAGTAATTTCAGTTATTTGCGCATTTGCACTTGTAGCTTGTATGTTTGCAGGCTGCGGAGCTAAAAAGACAGAGACCTCAGACCTTGAGTATGTTAAGGAAAAAGGTACTTTGGTAGTAGGTATTACAGAGTTTGAGCCTATGGATTACAAGCAGGCAGGTAGCGACGAATGGGTTGGCTTTGATGCCGATATGGCAAGAGCTTTTGCAAAGAGCCTCGGCGTTGACGTAAAGTTTGTTCTTATTGATTGGGACAACAAAGCCTTAGAGCTTTCCGATAAGAAGATTGACTGTGCATGGAACGGTATGACTCTTACCGATGAGGTTAAATCATCAATGGATTGCACAAAAGCTTATTGCAACAACGGTCAGGTCGTTATTGTCAATAAGGACGTAGCTGATAAGTACAATACCGTTGAAGCTTGTAAGGATCTTAAATTTGCTGTTGAGGCAGGCTCGGCAGGCGAAAAAGCAGCTAAGGAGAACGGCTTTAATATAACCTCTGTTTCCGATCAGGCATCTGCTCTTTTAGAGGTTAAATCAGGCACTTGTGATGCTGCTGTTATTGACAGACTTATGGCTGCTGCAATGGTAGGCGAGGGAACAAACTACGCAAACCTTACTTACACAGTTAACCTTTGCGACGAGGAATACGGTATCGGCTTCCGTAAGGGCAGCGACCTTGTTGAGAAGGCAAATGAGTTCTTGGCAGCTTCGGCAGCAGACGGAACAATGGAAAAGATAGCTGAACAATACGGCGTTCAGGCTTCGATTATTAAATAAGATTAGCTTATCAAAAATGAATATATTTTCCGAACAGAGAATACTTAGGTACTCTCTGTTTCGGTGTGTTAGGAGTTATTATGAGTCAGTTCGCAGAACAGTTTCCGATAGTTTTCAATGCGTTGAACGTCGGTTTCCTGCAAACCTTCAAATTGTTTATTTTTACATTGGTCGGTTCAATTCCGCTCGGCTTGCTTATGTCGTTTGGCTCAATGTCAAAGTTTAAGCCGTTAAGAGTACTTATTAAAGTTTTAGTTTGGATTGTAAGAGGATCGCCGCTTATGATTCAGCTTCTTATTATATTTTATTTCCCCGGTCTTGTTTTCGGAGTTCAACTTTGGGGCGGCGGAGAAAGCGGAAGATTTTTGGCGGCGTGCGTAGCGTTTATAATCAACTATGCGTGCTATTTTTCCGAGATATTCAGAGGCGGTATTGTCAGCGTTCCCAAAGGACAGCAGGAGGCAGGTATCGTGCTCGGTATGTCTAAATCACAAATCTTTTTCAAGGTAACGCTTCTTCAAATGATAAAGAGAATTATCCCTCCGCTTTCAAACGAGATTATTACTCTTGTAAAAGATACGTCTCTTTCAAGAATTATCGCTTTGCAGGAGATTATTTGGGCGGGTCAGTCGTTTATGAAAGGCTCACACGGTATTTCGGGCGTTATTTGGCCTTTGTTCTTTACGGCGGTTTATTATCTTGCCTTTAACGGCGTTTTGACTGTTCTTTTCTCAAAGCTTGAAAAGAAGCTTGATTATTTTAAGGTGTAAGGGGGAGCGAAATGAATATATTGGAAATAAACGATTTGCGTAAAACGTTTGATGATAACCAAGTTCTTAAAGGTGTTTCGCTTACTCTTGAGGAAGGCAAGGTTATGTCGCTTATCGGCTCGTCGGGAAGCGGTAAAACAACCCTTTTGAGATGTATTACAGGTCTTGAAAAAGCTGACAGCGGTATAATCAAGGTTGCCGGCAACACTCTTTTTGACGGCGAAAGGGTAGGCAAACGCACAAGCGAAGAAAACAGAAAAAATCAGCTGCTCACAGGGCTTGTTTTTCAGAACTTCAATCTTTTTCCGCAATACAGCGTTTTGAAAAATGTTACGCTTGCAAAAGAATTACTTTTGAAAGAGGAATTCAAGGCAAAAAAGGTTGATAAAGAAGAAAGAAAAAAACAGCTTATCGCACTTGAGGAAGAAGCAAAGTCAATTATTGCGAGCGTCGGTCTTGCGGAAAAGCTTGATGCTTATCCGTGCGAATTGTCGGGCGGTCAGCAGCAGAGAGTTGCCATTGCAAGAGCACTTATGCTTTCTCCTAAGCTTTTGTGCTTTGACGAGCCGACCTCTGCACTTGACCCTGAAATTACGGGCGAAGTGTTAAAGGTTATTTCAAACCTTGCTAAAGAAGGCAGAACAATGCTTATCGTTACTCACGAAATGGGCTTTGCCAAAAGTGTTTCCGATAAGGTTGTGTTTATGGACGACGGTGTACTTGCAGAGCAGGGTACTCCCGAGGAAATATTCGATGCGCCTAAAAGTGAGCGACTTAAAAGCTTCCTTAATTCAACATTGAGAATGTAAAAGTATAAACCTCTCATCTTTGAGAGGTTTTTATTGAATTTAATGTAAATATATGGTAATATTAAAGCAATAAATTGCGGAGGAATATGAAGCTTATGAATAAATGTATGTCTGTGTGCAGGACTGTTGCATTGCTTCTTATACTTATTTTAACGTTTGGATTTACTGTATTTGCAGAACCCGAGGAAGGTGGTACAGAAGCTCCGCCTGCTGAAACCGTAACAGAGCAGCAGGAAGAACAGCCTGAATCGCCCAATACCAAGGCACAGCAAAACAACAAAAAATCCTCAAACAGCGATCTTGCTTCTTTGAGCGTTGTCGGTAAAAGGCAGGATGGGTCAAGTGTTGAAATTCAGCTTTCGCCTGTATTTAAGCGTTCGACGAGGACATATTCAATTTCTGTTCCCTATGATGTGGTAAGTCTTGAAATCAATGCTGTTGCGGCTGACGGCAAAGCACGAATTGATATTCCGCAGGGCTATCTTACTCTTGATGTAGGCTCAAATAAATCCTTTGTCTATGTTATTGCCGAAAACGGAGCGAGACGTACTTATCAGATAAACAGCGTCAGAGCTTCCGAGGAAACAACCGTACCTGTTGAAACGGTAACCGCAGAGCCTCAAACTCAAGCACAGCCGACTACCGAACCTCAAGCTGTCAATAATGTAACACAAACAGAGGCGGCATCAACCGTTCCCGTTGAAATTGAAAATACACATAGTGTTTATTATAAGCTTGCTATTGCATTTGGTGTTGTAGGTTTGGCTTTACTTGTTGTTGCCGTTGTTTTGTTTTACAGAAACAAAAGATTGATGGAGGACTGATTATAATGAAAAAAATCGTCTATGAAGAGTGCCCGTACTGTGGCTCAAGGATGCTGGCATACGGTTATCAAACCGAAAATGCTTGCGCTTATACCGATGTCAGAGGCGGAGTTTTCGGCTCTCAAATTGTTCATACAATTTGCAAGGATTGCGGAAGCATAGTTCACAGCAGCGTTTTAAGACCTGAAATTTTCAAGGAGTTCCTTGATCCCGAAAACAAGAAAATTTATGAGGAACAGGAAAAAGCAAAGCCTAAAAAAGAAAAAGAGGGCATATTGGAAATCATCGTTGATGATGAGGGGAAATAATTTAACAGTATATTTTTGACAGGAGGCAAATTTGTCTCCTGTTTTCTTGTTTTATGGTTGACAAAACAGTATCACAAGCATATAATCATTCTAAATAGAACGATTGTTAGGAGATAAATATGTTCTTTTGGGATAAACACAAAACTATAACGACCTGCTATGAATTGCTTTCGAGCAGGGTTTGTGATGAATACGGTCTTACTCAAATGCAGTATGATATTCTTATGTTTCTTTACAATAACCCTCAGCATAATACTGCTGCCGATATTGTAAAAATCAGAAAGTCAACAAAATCCCATGTTTCAACCTCGTTAAAGGGGTTGGAGGACAGGGGGCTTATTAAACGACTTCAAAGCGTAGAAAATAAAAAGCATATTGAAATTGTCCTTTTGGAAAATGCTATGCCGATTATCGAGGACGGAATAAAGGCTCAAAAAGATTTTGCGAGCAATGTTTTAAGCGGCTTGACAAATGAGGAAAAGCGGATTTGTATGTCGGTTTTTGATAAAATTTGCCGTAATGCAGATGAATACTTAAAGAATCATTCTGAGCTGGAAAATGAAAAATAAGCTTTATTTTAAAAAGAGAACGCTTTTGTTGATTGCGGGAATTATATTTGCTAAGAATTATATTTGTTATAACAAATTAAATACAAAGGAGTAATTGTATGAAAGAAAAAAGTTATAAGCCGCAGGTGCCGGATGTTATGGAAGCGATATTTGACGCTTGCTATTTGACATTTGATTTAATTGCAGGAATTTTGTTCTTTGTATTCTCAAAGGGAAACGCTTTGTTTATTCTTTACGGAATACTTACGTTGACGCTTTGCGGCGGAGACGCATTCCACTTGGTTCCGAGAATTATCAGGGCAGGTCGTGGAAGCAGCGAAAAAATTAACAGACAGTTGGGCATAGGCTTGCAAGTGTCGTCAATTACAATGACGGTATTTTATATAATATTGCTTTATATTTGGAAGCTTACATTCCCCGAAATCAGCGCACCCGTTGCGATTGAGGCTATAATTTGGATTTCCGCCGTTATCAGAATTGTTATTTGCTTCCTTCCTCAAAATAATTGGTGTAGTGAAGACGGTAACATGAAGCTTTCTGTTATAAGAAATTCCGTATTTGCGGTTACAGGTATCGGCGTTATCATTCTTTATGCAATTTCAGGCAATGCAAACGGTTATCATATGACAAGAATGGTTGCCGCTATAATCATTTCGTTTGGCTGCTATCTTCCCGTTACGTTATTCAGCAAAAAGATGCCTAAAATCGGCTTGCTTATGATTCCGAAAACCTGCGCTTATATCTGGGTAATCGTAATGGGCTTACAGCTTTTATTCCGTGCTTAATGAAAAGAGGTATATTTTATGCAAAGTGAAAGATATTCTATTTTGTTCAGCAGCTTAACGGGCAACACAAGATACCTTGCAGATGCTCTTAAAGAGGCTTTGCCGAAAGATAAATGCGATTATTTCGGCGAAATCTGCGAAGCTTCACCAACTTCCGATATTGTATATGTCGGCTTTTGGACTGATAAGGGGGTGGCAGACGGTAAGGCATTAGAATTACTTAAAAAGCTCAAAAATAAGAAAATATTTTTATTCGGAACGGCAGGCTTCGGCGGCAGCGACGAGTATTTTGAGAAAATAGTTTCCAAAACTAAGGAAGCTATTGATGAAAGCAACACTGTTATCGGCGAATATATGTGTCAAGGCAAAATGCCGCAGTCTGTAAAAGACCGATATATCAAAATGAAAGAGCAAGCAAATTGTCCTCCGAATATTGATATGCTGATTGAAAATTTCGACCGAGCGTTATCGCATCCGAACAAGGAAGATTTGAACAAGCTTGTTGAAACAGCGGTTAAATAGAACAAAAATGACCTACAAATATTTGTAGGTCATTTTTTATAACGGCATTGCGCCGTAGTAAACAAAATACAGATAAGCGATTGCTCCTGCTTGCAAAATCATAATAACGGGAATACCTATCATAAACTTTTTATGTTTTGTTTTGTGCCGTATTTTTTTCATTGTAATATACATTGCCAAAGAGCCGCCGAGTGCGGAAAGCAACAACAATGTTGACTCTCTTATTCGTCTTTTACCGATTTTCGCCGCCTTTTTGTCATATACTGTTATGATAACAGAAACGAGCGAAATCACTACAAAATAAATTAAATAATAAATCATTTTATCACCGAATATATTATAGAGGTAATCATTTTTTGTGTCAAGAAGGTGTTAAAATGCGTAGATTTGTTTTGATTTTTATTGCACTGTCTTTTTTTCTCACATCCTGTACAAGCACAAATATAACCGTGCCGAAGCAGGAGGAAAACAATATTAAAGGCACGGCAGAGCGTGTAAAAGCGGTATGGATAAATTATAACGAGCTTAGTATGAAATCTGAAGCCGATAAAAGTGAGAACGCTTTTAGAATTAAGGCTGAAAATATGATGAAAAGCTGTGCCGAGTACGGCTTTAACAGAGTTTTTGTTCAGGCTCGTCCTTTTTGCGACGCTTTTTATAAATCGGAGCTTTTCCCCGCAAGCGAATATTTAAGCGGTATTCAAGGTGTATATGTCGGTTATGATGCGCTTGAGATTTTGTGTGAATATGCTCATAAGTATTCTCTGAAAATTGATGCTTGGATAAATCCTTACAGGGTCTCATATAAAACCGATATAACTAACTTATGTGAAGAAAATATAGCAAGAAAATGGTATTGTTCGGATGAAAACAACAGGAATGTTATTGTTCTTCCGAACGGTATATATTTTAACCCTGCAAAGGACGCCGTACACAAGCTGATTTTGGACGGTGTTCGGGAAATTATAAATAATTATGATGTTGACGGTATACATATGGACGATTATTTTTATCCGACGACAGACAGCACATTTGACGAAACGGAGTACGCAGAATATACAAATTCGGGCGGAAAAATGTCTTTAGACGAATGGCGACGAGAGAATGTAAATTCGCTTGTAAGTTCAATTTATACAGCTGTTAAATCAAAGGACAAACGCTTGATTTTCAGCATAAGTCCGTCTGGCGATATTGAAAAGAATGTTTCAAATTATTATGCCGATATACCTAAATGGTGTAAGACGGGCGGTTATGTTGACTTGATAATTCCGCAGCTGTATTACGGCTTTCAAAACGAAAGCAAGCCTTTTGAGGATATATGCTTGAAATGGCTTGCACTTGAAAGAAATGAAAATGTAAACTTGTGCGTCGGACTTGCTGTATATAAATACGGTAAAGAGGATAGATATGCAGGTGCAGGTATTTCGGAATGGCAGGAAAATGCCGATATAATTTCTCGGCAAATCAAGTTTGTCGGCTCACAAAACGAAAGCGTCGGAGTTGCTTTATATTCCTATTCCTATATTTTTTCAAAAAATAATGTAAACAATTATATTTTTGAGTTACAAACAATAAAAAGTATGATACAATGAACGTATATAAAATTTTTACGGAGCGCAGGAATGAAAAAGCAGATACTTAGAATTGCAGAAATAATGCTTTTAGCAGTCGTAACGGTCGGCATTTGTTTTGTCGGCTTAAAATACTTAAAGGAAGCACAGCCTCAACAGCCGATAGTTGACGAAGCTACTACGTTGGCGCAGGCGGTTCAAGAGGTTGCGGCAGAGGAAAAGACGCTTGTTATAACGTCTCCGACAGAAAGCAAAATTACCGTAAATGAGCCGTCTATAGTTTTTACAGGTGTTTGCAGACCGGATTTGCCGCTTACAATAAATGATATTCCGATCGAAAAGGCAGAGGACGGAAGCTTTTCATATTCTTTGCAGCTTAATGTAGGCGAAAACACAGCTGTTATTACAAACGGCGTTGAAGCCTTTGAATTTAAGATTACATATAAATTTTCAATTATAAATTCCGTTTCTCCGAAAGGAAAGGTTTCTGTTGACGGCGGAACTGAAATCACGCTTACCGCCGAGTGTCTAAAAAACTCCGAGGTTTACGCAATGCTCGGAAAAGAGAAAATCACAATGTCCGTTGTAGCTTGCGGCGATGTGTTCGATACTTATCAAGCTGTTTTTACTGCTCCCGCTTCTGCAACGAAATCCGTTAAGCTCGGAAAAATAACCTTTTACGCTTCGCTTGACGGTATGAAGGACAGTATGGCGGGCGGTACAGTTATAATTAAGCCTGTTTCCTCTGCAAATGTTAATATTGAAACGGGTAGGGGCGAGGTAGTTCCTCCGAGCATTGACAGCAACGGTTTTGTAAATGTGCTGTCTCCGTATGTTGACCACCAAAAGGGAAATGCCCTGATGTGTATAGTGAATACAGACTATGCTGAGGCTGTTCCCGCAAACACGGCGGATGATAAATCAAATCCCGAGTATACGCCTTTGATCAAAGGTACTGTTGACTACATAAAGAGCGAAGCTGTTTATGACAATACCGAGTATTATATTCTGCTTTCGGGAACAAAGGTTGAAAAAAAGAACGTCTCTTCATTTAACGGATATGTAATGCCGACTAATACCGCAACGGTTTCCTCAAACGAGAAAAGCACGGCTGAAATTACAATGAATTGGAAAGTGCCGTTTTACTCTGTTTTGCGAAATCAGTCGTATTATACGGGATATTCGGGCAGAAAATTCAACGTTTCTTCTTTTACTTCAAAATATATTGATTTTGTGTTCAAATATACCAATGCGGCAGACGGCAGCGTTAAGTTTTCAAAAAGCTCTGTTGTAAGCTCTGCCGAATGGGTAAATGTCGGCGATGGCGGTACAGCTACTTTAAGAGTTTATCTTAAAAATCCCGGTAAGTTTTACGGATATAAGGCTTACTATTCTTCTGATAACCGTCTTATATTGAGATTTAATGAAAAACCGCACTCAAAAGGTGCAACCGTAGTAATCGACCCGGGACACGGAGGCAAGGACTGCGGTGCTATTGCGGTAAACGGCACTTATGAGTCAAAACTTAATTTGTCGCTTGCAATGAAGGTTAAAGCTGATTTGGAAAGCAAGGGCTTTAATGTCAAAATACTCCGTACGGGCGATACAGGCAAAACGCTTGATGAGCGTCAGGCTCTTGCAAGAAGCCAAGGCGGCGATATATTCGTTTCTCTTCACCACAATTCCTCTCCAAGCTCATCTTTAAGCGGAACAGAGGTTTATTATTACAGAGCTTATTCTAAACCGCTTGCGTCAAGTATTCACGCAAGGCTTGCCAATGAATGGCGAAGTGTTTATTCCAATAATTCTAATATGTATAACAAGGTTGTTGCACCTGACGGCGGAGTCAGATACTATCCGTTCAGGGTTACAAGAATTGAAGAGTGTCCTGCGGTTCTTGTTGAGTGCGGTTACCTTTCAAATCCGACCGAATGTGCGTATGCTTGCGACGATAATGTAAATTCTCGTATGGCTAAAGCAATAGCACAAGGAATTGAGGATTATTTTAATAATTTATGATTTGTGCCGTTCAAAATATATAACCAATACAAAAACACCCGTAATCATCAGAGATTACGAGTGTTTTGATATGTAGGTTGTTATTTCAAATTGCTCACGTGATAGCTCAAGGTCATTAGGCTGTCTGAAAGGTGTACATTTTCAACGGCGACATCCGGATGCGCCGAAGCTATGTCGTAATGGCTGAAATTCCAAAAGCCTTTTATTCCGAGAGTAATAAGCTCGTCGGTAATTTCCTTTGCATTATCGCTCGGTATACACAAAACCGCAACAACAGGGGAGTTGTCCTTACAGAAATTATACATTCCGCTTATGTGTCTTATCGGAATGTTTCTGACAAGCTGACCTGCAAGTGCTTCGTTTTTATCGAATATACCGATAAGATTGAAGCCTCTTTCCTCAAATGACATATGGGAAGCAACGGCTTTTCCGAGATTACCTGCGCCGACAAGAATCGTTTTAACATTGTTGTCAACGCCTAAAATCTTACCGATTTCCTTATAAAGCTGTTCGATATTATAGCCGTAGCCTTGCTGACCGAAGCCGCCGAAGCAGTTCAAATCCTGTCTGATTTGAGAGGCGGTAAAGCCCATTTTCTTTGACAGCTCGCCTGAAGAAATTCTGACTGTACCGCTGTTTTTCATTTCGCCTAAAAATCTGTAATAACGAGGCAATCGTTTTATAACCGATGCAGATACGACTGTATTTTTAGCCATAGCCTATCCTCACTTTGAAAGATTTTTTACGGTTTCCATTACATAGTCACCGAACTGAGAGCAAGTAGCACCGTCTTCACGGCCTGTAATAACATATTTCTTGTCCTCAAACATACAGTAATCAAGTGCCTTTTCAAGAAGATCGGCTTTTTCCTGTTTACCGATATGTGAAAGAAGCATAACAGAAGCACGAAGCATTGAACAGGGGTCTGCATACTGTCCTCTGCCTTCTTTAATCATTCTCGGAGCAGAGCCGTGAATAGCCTCAAACATTGCATATCTCTTACCGAGGTTAGCACTTCCTGCTGTGCCTACGCCGCCCTGGAACTCGGCAGCCTCGTCGGTAATAATATCGCCGTAAAGGTTGGGAAGAACAAACACCTTGAAGTCTTTTCTTCTCTTTTCGTCAATAAGCTTTGCTGTTGTGATGTCGATATACCACTCATCTGTTGTGATTTCGGGATATTCCTCGCCGACCTTTTTGCAGATGTTGAGGAACTTACCGTCAGTTGTTTTGATAACGTTAGCCTTGTTTATGATTGAAACACGGTCTTTGTTATTCTTCTTTGCATATTCATATGCCATTCTCGCAATTCTTTCTGAACCTTCAGAAGTTGTAACAACAAAGTCGATAGCAAGGTCATCGTCAACATTAACACCCTTTGAGCCTACTGCATAAGCACCCTCGGTGTTCTCACGGAAAAATGTCCAGTCGATTCCCTGATCCGCAACCTTAACGGGACGGACATTAGCGAAAAGGTCAAGCTCCTTACGCATTGCAACGTTTGCACTTTCGATGTTGGGCATACCGCTTCCTGCCTGAGGCGTGGTTGTAGGTCCTTTAAGAATAACGTGGCAGGATTTAAGCTCTGCAAGCACGTCGTCGGGGATAGCCTTCATATGCTCAATACGGTTTTCGATTGTAAGACCGTCAATTACCTTAAATTCTACCTTGCCTGCTTTAACCTCGTCATCAAGCATATACTCGAGGACTCTTGCCGACTCTTTAGTGATAATCGGGCCTATACCGTCGCCGCCGCAAACGCCGATGATGATTTTGTCAAGCTTATCATAGTCAATAAATTCTTTATCAGCCTTAATTCTGTCAGAACGCTCCGACTGTTCACGCACAAGAGCTTCAAACTTTTTAAGGGCTGCCTGCAAATTTTCTTCTGTCATTATTTTGTCCTCCGTATTTTATATATTTTCTTTTGTGTAGTTAAGCAAACCGCCGTCAACGATTATATCCTTTTGACGCTGCGAAAGGTCATATTTAAGCTCGTATTTCTCGCCCTTTGTGATGTTTTCGAGATATACCGTTTCGTTGTTGAGAATAGCGGTTCTGATATTGTTAAGAGCAAGCTCGTCGCCCTGATCGATTTTGTCATAGTCATCTGCATTTGCAAAGTTAAGCGGAAGAATACCTGCGTTTATAAGGTTTGCACAGTGAATTCTTGCGAATGACTTAGTGATAACAGCCTTAATTCCGAGATAAAGCGGAACAAGAGCAGCGTGCTCACGGGAAGAGCCCTGACCGTAGTTAGCACCGCCGATAATAAAGCCCTTACCCTCAGCCTTTGCACGCTCTGCGAACGTTTCGTCGCAAACTGCAAAGCAGAACTGTGAAAGGTGCGGAATGTTTGAACGATAGGGGAGTATCTTTGCGCCTGCGGGCATGATATGGTCTGTTGTGATGTCGTCGCCAACCTTAAGAATTGCTTTAGCCTGAATGCTTTCGGGCATTTTCTCCGTTGTCGGGAAAGGCTTGATGTTAGGACCGTAAAGGACCTCAACCTTGTCTGCATCCTCGGGAGAAGCGGGCATTTCAACCATATTATCGTTTACAATAAATGACTCGGGCATAAGAATATTAAGCGGTGCGCCGAGCGTTCTCGGATCGGTAAGCTTACCTGTCAAAGCCGAAACAGCCGCAACCTCGGGGCTTACAAGATAAATTCCCGCATCCTTTGTGCCCGAACGGCCGAGGAAGTTTCTGTTAAAGGTGCGAAGCGAAATACCTGCGGAGTTGGGAGATTGACCCATACCGATACAAGGACCGCAAGCACTTTCGAGAATTCGTGCGCCTGCTGAAATCATATCCGAAAGTCCGCCGTTGAGAGCGAGCATATTAAGTACCTGCTTTGAGCCGGGTGCGATTGAAAGGCTTACTGACGGGCAAACAGTTTTGCCTTTAAGAATAGCCGCAACCTTGAGCATATCCATAAGTGATGAGTTTGTGCAAGAGCCGATACAAACCTGATCGACCTTGATTTCGCCGATATCCTTAACTTTCTTAACTCTGTCGGGCATATGAGGCATAGCTGCCATAGGTTCAAGTTCGGAAAGATTGATTTCGATTGTTTCGTCATAAACTGCGTCGTCGTCAGCTTTAAGCTCTGACCAATCTTCCTCTCTGCCTTGAGCTTTAAGGAATGCCTTTGTAACGTCATCTGACGGGAACACGGATGTTGTAGCGCCGAGCTCAGCGCCCATATTTGTAATTGTAGCTCTTTCGGGAACGGAAAGAGTTTTAACACCGTCGCCTGTATACTCGATAATCTTACCGACGCCGCCCTTAACGGTCATAATTCTTAAAACTTCAAGAATTACATCTTTAGCAGCAACATAAGGCTGTAAAGCACCTGTAAGGTGAACATTTACGATTTTAGGCATTGTAATATAATAAGTACCGCCGCCCATAGCAACCGCTACGTCAAGTCCGCCTGCGCCCATAGCGAGCATACCGATTCCGCCGCCTGTGGGAGTGTGGCTGTCAGAGCCGATAAGCGTTTTACCGGGCTTGCCGAATCTTTCAAGGTGTACCTGATGGCAAATTCCGTTACCGGGGCGAGAAAAACGAATTCCTCTCTTTTTAGCAACAGACTGAATAAATCTGTGATCGTCTGCATTTTCAAAGCCTGTCTGCAACGTGTTGTGGTCGATATAAGCAACCGAAAGCTCGGTTTTAACACGCTCAATACCCATAGCCTCGAATTCAAGATAAGCCATAGTACCGGTAGCATCCTGTGTTAAAGTCTGATCAATTTTAAGACCGACTTCGCTTCCAACCGTCATGTCGCCGCTTACAAGGTGAGTTTTAATCAATTTTTGTGCAACTGTAAGTCCCATAATTTGTTTCTCCTTATAAAAGTTGTTAACTTTTTTAACAAAGTTAATTCTATACTATAATATATAATTTGTCAATAATTTATCAATGGTAAAAGAAAAAATTTTTCTTAAAAAACAACTGTTTATTGATATGTAACGTGTTTTATGATACAATATCTTGAAACAAAAAATAAATCTTCGTTAAAAGGTAATAATTTTAACGGAGGATTTATTTATGAAAAATGATATAAACGAATTTTACAAATTTCAGACAGGAACAGTTTCCGATCCCGAACAAAAGGACGAGTCCGACGAACATGAGCAGTCGGATTTTCCACGGGAGCAGCAGATAGTCACAAACGGCTCAATTACCGTGTCAAAGCTTGGGCATTATATCCATTGTATTACGATAATCGGTCAAATTGAGGGGCATTTTATTTTGTCGCCGCAAAACAAAACGACGAAATATGAGCACGTTATACCGCAGCTTGTCGCCGTTGAGGAAAGTGACGATATAGAAGGATTGATTGTCATTCTCAACACGGTGGGCGGCGATATCGAAGCAGGTCTTGCCATAGCAGAGCTTATCAGCGGAATGAAAACGCCCGTTGTGTCGTTAGTTCTCGGCGGAGGTCATTCAATAGGTGTGCCGCTTGCAGTTTCGGCTAAACGCTCGTTTATTGTGCCGTCGGCTACAATGACCGTCCATCCCGTGCGAATGAACGGACTTGTTTTGGGCGTTCCGCAGACCTTATCTTATTTTGATAAGATGCAGGAGAGGATAGTCAGGTTTGTCACAGCCAACTCGGGCATATCCGCAAGCCGCTTTCGTGAGCTTATGATGGATACAGGCGAACTTGTGTTGGACGTCGGGACGGTGCTTGACGGTGAGTCAGCCGTAAAAGAAGGTCTTATTGACGAACTTGGCGGACTTTCGGATGCGCTTGACTATTTGTACGGACTGATTCTTGATAAAAACGAAAAAGATGTAAATTGATTTTAATTCTCGGAGGAAGAAAAATGGCAACCGCAAAGAACGGTAAGAACACAAAGAAAAATGCGCCTAAACCACGCACACAAAAAACTCAATCAAAATCTCAAAAAAGCGATAACGGAAAGCAGCCGCAGGATAACGCTTCAAAACGACAGATTTATGCAATAGTGCTGTTTTGCGTTTCGCTGCTTTTAATATGCCTTGTATTCATAAAGGGCGAAAGTCTTTGGGGATTCTGCCGTGAAATGATGTTCGGACTTTTTGGCTTTACATCATTTATTTGGCCGATAATACTAATTTATATCGCTGTTATGGCAACGCTTAACAAAATTGACTCAAAGGTCGGTTATAAGGTTGCCGAGGCGGCATTGCTGACGGTTTTAATAAGCAGTGCCATACATATTTTCACATTCAAAGGCGATGAGGTTGACTATTTTGTCGATATAGCCGATGCTTATAATTATTTCAGAATTGACGGCAGCGTGTTCGGAAGCGGTGCGGTAGGCGCTATTCTCGGCGGTGCGATTTTGCTCATTACAGGCAGTTCAAAAGTACCGTCCGCCGCAATTATACTTGTGCTTATTTTCCTTGCTGTTATGCTTGTTACGGGAACAACTCTTATCAAGCTTATTAACGGTATTGTTAATCCTGCGAAGAAAATCGGCAAAATGACAAACGAAAGAGTTCACGAAAAATTCAATTCCGACAGCGAAGATGACAGCGAAAATGAAGAATCGGAAAACAACGACGTTATAAGCTATGAGGAAGCGCAGAAAAAGCGTAAGGCAAAAAAGCAAATTGATTTTGTTTTACCTGCCGAGGAAGGTATCGAGGAGATACCGCAGGCTGCCGAACCGCTTAACTCAAAGCCTGTTCAGCTTGACGATATAATTAAAAATATGAATTCGGGAAACACAGATGCAAAAAAGACCGAAGCTGTGAAGTCTGTGCCCGAAAAGACGGCTGAAATCAAGGCAAACGATATTCCTCTCGGTGCAGTTAAAAAGAGTGATGAGAACGGCGATAAATCTGAGGATAACTATGTTTTGCCGACTCTTGATTGCCTTGCACAGCCAAAGGTCGGAAATTCCGCTAATTATGAAGAGGAACTTAAAAATAACGCAACAAAACTTGTTGATACTCTTAAAAGCTTCGGCGTTGAAACAAGAGTTGTTGATATAAGCAGAGGACCGTCTGTCACACGATATGAAATTCAGCCTGCGGCAGGCGTTAAAATCAGCCGTATAACAAGCCTTTCCGACGATATTGCGCTTAATCTTGCCGCTTCGGGCGTAAGAATTGAAGCCCCGATTCCGAATAAAGCGGCTGTCGGAATTGAAGTTCCGAACAAGAACAGAGCGATGGTTTCATTGCGTGAACTTATTGATACCGACCTTTATAAAAAATCGGTCGCAAAATCAAAGTTAAGCGTTGCACTCGGTAAGGATATTGCAGGTAACTGTATGTATGCCGACCTTGCAAAGATGCCTCACTTGCTTGTTGCGGGTACTACGGGATCGGGTAAATCCGTATGTATGAACTCGATGATTGTATCAATTCTTTACAACGCAAAGCCTGATGAGGTTAAGCTTCTTATGATTGACCCGAAGCAGGTTGAGTTTACCGTTTATAACGGAATTCCGCATCTCATTGTTCCTGTCGTTTCCGATCCGAGAAAGGCGGCAGGTGCTCTTGCTTGGGCGGTTACAGAGATGCTTCAAAGATATAAAATGTTCTCGGAAAACAATGTGCGTGACATTGAGGGTTATAACAGTATTTGTCAAAGCATAGGCAGAGATAAATTGCCGCAAATTGTTATTTTTATTGATGAGCTTTCCGACCTTATGATGGCTTCTCCGCATGAGGTTGAGGACTCGATTTGCCGTCTTGCACAGATGGCTCGTGCGGCAGGTATGCACCTTGTTATTGCAACGCAGAGACCTTCCGTTGACGTTATCACAGGTCTTATCAAAGCTAATATTCCGTCAAGACTTTCTCTTAAAACCTCATCACAAATCGATTCAAGAACAATTATCGATTCCGCAGGTGCAGAAAAGCTTCTCGGTAACGGCGATATGTTGTTCTATCCTGTCGGTATTGCAAAGCCGTTGAGAATTCAAGGCTGCTTCCTTTCCGATAAAGAGGTTGAAAATGTTGTTGACTTTATAAAATCGCAACAGCAGTCTGAATACAGCGACGATGTTATGCAGGAAATTGAGCGTCAGGCGGCACTTGATAAGAAAAAGAACGGCGGCACGGCGGGACAGGAGTCTGACGGCGAGTCAGAAGCAGATGAAATGCTTCCTAAAGCAATTGAAGTGGTCGTTGAAAATCAGGTTGCGTCAACAACCCTGTTGCAGAAGAAATTGAAGCTCGGATATGCGAGAGCGTCAAGAATAATTGATGACCTTGAAGAAAGAGGAATTATCGGACCGTTTGAGGGCAGTAAGCCTCGTAAGGTGCTTATTTCAAAGCAGCAATGGTACGAGATGAACGCTCTTGCACAAGGCGGCGCATCAGAGGCTACCGACGCTACCGACATTCTTTCGGTGGATGATGAAATTTCTCCGATTGATACGGATGAGGCATAATATGGCAAAGAAAAGGCGCACACGCTCATATAATAAAAAGTCAATCGTAAAATCGGTAATTTTTACGGCTTTTATGATCGTTTGTATCTTGGTTGCGGTTTTGCCAAATGCACCGACCTGGGGCGACATCTCAAAATGGACTAAGGTGAATTCCGGCGTTGTTGAAAAAGAGGGGAATTTCTATGTTCATTTCATAGACGTCGGACAGGCTGATTGTATATTGATGACCTGTGGCGATAAAGCAATTATGATTGACGCAGGCGAAACAGACTCTTATAAAACCATTGCTTCATATCTTACAATCAATAATGTTAAGAAACTCGATTATTTAATTCTCACTCACGCTCACGCCGATCATATAGGAAGTGCGGACGACATAATCAACAATTACGAGGTTGAAAATGTTATTATGACTCGTCTTACAGAGGAAAATACGCCAACCTCGGACGTCTATTCAAATTTGTTGAACGCCCTTGCAAGCTCAAAGGCTAAGGTTTACGCCGCAAAAGTAGGGGATACTTATAAGATTGATGACATCAGCTTCGATATTTTAGGACCTGTTAAGGATTATAAGGAGCTGAATAATACTTCGGTTGTTGTTAAGGTAACGTACGGTAATACAAAATTCTTGTTTCAAGGCGATGCGGAGGCAAAGTCTGAAAAGGACATACTTGCCGCAGGCTATGACGTTTCGGCGGATGTTATAAAGCTCGGGCACCATGGCAGCAGAACATCAACGGATCTTGATTATCTTCGTGCGGTAAATCCGCAAGCGGCTGTGATTTCATGCGGCTTAAACAATTCGTATAAGCATCCCAATCCCGAAACAATAGCAAAATTGGAAAGTATGTCAATTCCGTATTACAGAACTGATGTTCGTGGAAATATTGTTATCGAATGTGACGGGAATAATTTTTCTTTTAATTGTGAGAGGTAAAACATATGGAGCTTTTTTCTGTTGACAGAATAGAAGAAAACATTGTTATTCTTATAAAAGACGGCAAAGCGTTCAATTATCCTTTGGGAGATTTTGATTTTTCCGTAAAAGAGGGTATGCTGCTTTCAAGGGACTCAGACGGTAAATTCCACTATGAAAAAGAGGAAACCGAAAGGGTGAAAAACGAGCTTTTTAAGAAGCAAAACGATATGTTCATAAATTAAATAAAAAATATTAAAAAAACACTTGAAAATCTTGCTTTTGAGTGGTATAATGCTTTAGCAATTCGCACACACGGGGATTGCCGTAAAATTGCATATTATATGTCTTACGGTAAGTTGAACTGTGTGGAGGATAAAATAAGGAGGACAAAATAATGTCAGTAGTATCAATGAAACAGCTGCTTGAAGCAGGTGTGCACTTTGGTCATCAGACCAGAAGATGGAACCCGAAAATGGCTGAGTACATTTTCACAGAAAGAAACGGAATTTACATCATCGACCTTCAGAAAACCGTTAAGAAGTTGGAAGAAGCTTACATGGTAGTTCGTGACATCGCTGCTGAGGGCGACGAAATCCTTTTCGTCGGCACAAAGAAGCAGGCTCAGGATTCCGTTAAGGAAGAAGCTATCCGTTGCGGTATGCCTTACGTAAACGCTCGTTGGCTCGGCGGTATGCTTACAAACTTCAACACAATTAAGAAAAGAATTAAGAGACTTGCTCAGCTTAAGGCTATGCAGGAGGACGGAACATTTGATATGCTCCCGAAGAAGGAAGCTGCTAAGCTTGAGCTTGAAATAGAGAAGCTTGAAAGATTCTTGGGTGGTATTACAGAAATGAAGAAGCAGCCCGCTGCTATGTTCATTGTTGACCCCAGAAAAGAAAGAATTGCAGTTGCTGAAGCTAAGAAGCTCGGTATTCCGATTATTGCTATCGTTGACACAAACTGTGATCCCGACGAAATCGATCACGTTATCCCCGGTAACGACGACGCTATCCGTGCAGTAAAGCTTATTGCAGGCGCTATGGCTGACGCAGTTATCGAAGGCAGACAGGGTATGGCAGGCGCTGCTGCACAGGATGATGCAGAGGCTGAAGCTACTGAAGAAGCTGCTGAATAATTGACTTTAAGTGCCCGTGCATAATATTTGTGCGGGCATTAAATAAAAACGGAGGTAAATATTATGGCATTTACAGCAAAAGACGTTGTTGCTCTTCGTGAGAAGACAGGCGTAGGTATGATGGATTGTAAAAAGGCTCTTGTTGAAACCGATGGTGATATCGATAAGGCTATTGAAATTTTGAGAGAAAAGGGACTTGCTTCTGCTGCTAAAAAGGCAAGCAGAGTTGCTGCTGAGGGCGTTATCGCTTCTTACAACGACGGCAAAGCAGGTGCTCTTGTTGAAATCAACTGTGAGACGGACTTCGTTGCAAAGGGCGAGCCTTTCGTAAACCTTGCAAATGCTGTTGCAAAGACAGTTGTTACAGCTAACCCCGCAGATGTTGACGCTCTTCTTGCAACAAAGGTTGCTGACGGCGACAATACAGTTGAGGAAGCTGTTCAGGAGGTATTCCTTGCACTTCGTGAGAACATGAAGGTTCGTAGATTTGCTCGTATGGACGGTCACGTTGTAACATACATTCACGGTAACGGTACTGTTGGCGTTATGGTTGCTTTTGACACAGATGACGCTACTGCCGCTAAGCCCGAATTCAACGAGATGGGCAAGAATGTTGCAATGCAGGTTGCAGCAATGAGCCCCGAGTATTTGAGCAAGGATGATATTTCTGCTGACGAGCTTGAGAAGATGAAGACGATCGTTGTTGAGAGCGCTCTTAACACACCCGCTTCATTACCGATTCCGATTCTCAACAGCATCATCGAAGAAGCTATTTCCGAGAAGAAGTGGAGCGACGAGGATATCGAGATTTACAATGGTCTTGATAACAAGCAGAGAAAGAACTTCACAAACTTCATTTCAAAAGAAGCTTATGCTACACTTGCTGAAATCGCAGTTTCTCACAAGGCTGAAATCGCTGACAACAAGATTTTCGCAGGTCTTGTTCAGGGCCGTATTTCAAAGCAGATTAAGGAAATCTGCCTTTCAGAGCAGCCGTTCGTTCGTTCTGATCTCTTTGACGGTCCGGTTAGCGGTTATGTTAGCTCTGTTGCAAAGGCTCTCGGTGCAGAGATTAAAATCAATTCGTTTGTTCGTCTTGCTAAGGGCGAGGGAATTGAAAAGAAGCAGGAGAACTTTGCTGACGAAATCGCAAGCATGGTTAAATAATCAATCTTTTGTGGTTATAAACAGGGGAGATGTTCTAAGAACGTCTCCCTTTACTTTTTTATATATGTGTGATAAAATTATTCGGATAAGAAAGCAGGTGATTTTTAGTGATAGGAATGAATATCGGTGTTGATTTCGGCTCATCCTCGACAATTATGGTTGTTGACGGTAAAGGCATTGTACTTGACGAGCCTACGGTTATCGCTGTTGACTCCGAAACTAAATATCCCATTGCTTTTGGAAACAGCGCTTATACGATTGAGGGCAGAACCGATGATAATATTGAGGTTATTCATCCTGTTGTAAACGGTGTAATCTCAAACTACACTATGGCGCAGAAGCTTTTGGGTCATTATCTGCTTAAAATTTGCGGCAACAGGGTTTTGAAGCCGAATGTTATAATTGCAGTCCCGAGTGCTTGTACAAACCTTGACAAAAGAACATTTATCGATATTGTTACCTCCGCAGGTGCAGGCAGGGTGTGCTTCGTCGAGGAGTCGCTCGCATCTGCAATCGGTATCGGCTTCCAAAAGGACGCTCTTTCGGGCAGGTTGCTTGTAAATATGGGCGGCGGCGAGGTTGATGTATCCGTTGTAACAATGGGCAGCATTGCGGTTGCGGACACCGTTAAAGTCGGCGGACTTTCGATTGACGCCGCAATACAAAAGCATTTGAAAAAGACTCGTGATATAACAGTCGGACCTTTGACGGCGGAACGAATTAAAATTTGCCTCGGAAGTGCGATACCGAGAGAAGAAGAGCTTGCAATGATAGTATCGGGCAAGAGCGAAACGGATAATATGCCTATTTCCTTTGAGGTTACATCAGAGGAAATTTACCCTTGCGTGCGTGAGCAGGTCGATTTGATAATGAACGGAATACGAAACGTGCTTGAAAAAACACCGCCTGAGCTCGTCGGAGATATTTCGGATAACGGAATTATATTGACGGGCGGTACGGCACTTCTCAACGGAATGGATAAGCTTGTAAGCACCGTTACGGGAATTGAAACGGTTGTTGCGAAAGACCCGTTATACAGCACGGCAAGCGGAGCTATGGATATAGTTAAAAATATCGATAAACTTTCGAGTGCGTATCAGTTCCATACGGTTCATCAGATAGATTAAAAACTTAACTTATGCAAAGAAAAAAGACCGCTTCAAACGGTCTTTTTTCTTTGGTGCACCTGACAGGAATCGAACCTGCACACCTCTCGGTATTAGATCCTAAATCTAACGCGTCTGCCAGTTCCGCCACAGGTGCATACTATATATTTTTTGCGCTTGTGTATTATAACAAATATTTTATGAAATTTCAATAGACAAATTCTTGTATTTGTTATAAAATAGGCTTATTAAAGGAGGTTGTTATATGGATAGCTTATGGACTGAAAAGGTTGACAGAAAATTGCCGTTACCGGAGTATCCTCGCCCTCAATTTGAACGCTCTTGTTGGCAAAATCTCAACGGAGAATATGATTATTATATTTCTTCAAGAGGGGAAAAGTGGATTTCTGATTTTTCGGGCAAAATAACCGTTCCCTTTGCGGTTGAAAGTATGCTTTCGGGGGTTGAAAAGCCTCTTAAACCGAGTGACAGACTGTGGTATCAAAGAACATTTATACTTTCCGACGCATTAAAGGGTAAAAATATACTTCTTCATTTTGAAGCGGTAGATTGGCAATGTAAGGTCTATATCAATAAGCAGCTCGTGGGCACTCATACGGGCGGTTATTGCGGTTTTTCGTTTGATATAACTCAATATCTCCTTGACGGGGAAAATACACTTACCGTTTGCGTATACGATCCTACGGAATCGGGCTGGCAGCAGAGGGGAAAGCAGGATAATCATCCGCACGGCTTTTGGTACACGGCTACCTCGGGAATTTGGCAGACGGTTTGGCTTGAGGGCGTAAACGAGTGTCATATTGAAAAAATTAAGACAACTCCCGACATAGACAGGGGAATTGTAAATATTAAAGCAAATGTCTCAAACGACGAAATAACAAAGCTTTCCTTAACTGTGTTTGATGGCGGCGAAGAAATTATTTGTAAAGATATTTCACTTGACGAGGATGTAGAAATTCCGGGATTTAAGCTGTGGTCGCCCGAAGAACCTAATCTTTACTATTTTACTCTTGAAATTAAAAAAGACGGTAAAATTCTTGACAGCGTTAAGAGTTATTTTGGTATGAGAAAATATAGCTTTGGTACGGATAAATTCGGCATTTTAAGGCTGTTTCTCAATAACGAGCCGTATTTTCAGCGTGGGCTTCTTGATCAAGGATATTGGCCAGACGGTGGACTCACACCGCCTTGTGATGAAGCAATGATATTTGATATTAAAGAGATGAAGCGTCTAGGATTTAATATGCTGCGAAAGCACATAAAAATTGAGCCGATGCGTTGGTATTATCATTGCGACAGGCTTGGAATGATCGTTTGGCAGGATATGATGAGCGGCGGCGCATACATAGGCGATTTATATGCCGGTGTGCTGCCTAATCTCGGAATAAAGGTCAAGGATGACAATTACAAAATATTCAACAGAGAAGAGAAAAAAGCAAGAGATGATTTTAAGCGTGAGATTGGTGAAATGATAGAACAGCTTTACAATGTCGTTTCAATTTACTGCTGGGTTCCGTTTAACGAGGGTTGGGGACAGTTTGACGCTCTTAAAATATGCAATTATGTAAAATCTCTTGATTCTACAAGGCTTGTTGATCACGCAAGCGGTTGGTATGATCAGGGCGGCGGCGATATTCAGAGTATGCACAAGTATGTTTTGCCCGTTAAAATGCCGAAGCTTGACAAAAAACGTGCGTTTGTAATTACCGAGTTCGGCGGATATCAAAACAGGGTAGATAAGCACACGTGGTCTGAAAATAAGACCTTTGGCTTATACCTTAAATTCAAGAATAAGAGCACACTTACAAATGCATATAAAAAGCTTTATGAAAAGCAGATAATACCGCTTATCGATAAGGGCCTTTGCGGAACGATTTACACACAGGTATCGGATGTCGAGAATGAATATAACGGCATCTACACCTATGACCGCAAGGTGCTTAAAATCGAAGAGGATGTTATCAAAGAAATAAACGATTCACTCAAGTATTAAGGAAAATTACTATGGCTAACAAATATAATCAGAAAATCAAGATACTTTATATCCTGAAAAATCTTATGAGGAACAGTGATGAAAATAATCCTCTTGATACTGAAAGTATTATTTTAGACCTTAAAAATCACGGAATTGAAGCCGAAAGAAAATCTGTTTATAAGGATATTTCTGTTTTGCAGGAATTTGGGTATGATATTATCAAGACACGCACACCGAAATCAGGCTACTTTATTGCCGACAGAGAATTTGAGGTAGCGGAAATCAGACTTCTTTGCGACGCCATACAGGCGGCTAATTTCATTACGCAAAAGAAAACAAAGCAGCTGCTCTCAAAAATTTATTCTCTTGTCAGCACCTCGCAGGCCGAGAAAATCAAAGATCAGGTTTATGTAGATAACCGACCTAAATGCACAAATGAAAATATTTATTACACGATTGATAAGCTTCACACGGCAATACAGGATAACAGACAGGTTCAAATTGAGTATCGCAAGCGAAAAATTACAGCTTCAAACGAAACCCAATATGAAACAAAGACGCATTTTATAAGTCCTTATGCGCTTATTTGGTCGAACGATCATTATTATCTTGTTGGCAATAATCGTAACTATTCAAACATTATGACTACGAGAGTAGACAGAATAAAATCTGTTGAGATACTTACGGATTCGCCACGCAGGAGTTTTTCGGATGTGTCTGAATACAAGGACTATTTTGATTCGGCTGATTATGCAAAAAAACATTTTAGTATGTTTTCAGGCGACCCCGAATCAATAGAACTTATATGCTCAAATGAACTGATTGATAATATTATTGACACCTTTGGAGATGGTGTTTCAATTATGAAGCATGGTGACGAAAGATTCAAAATAATTATCAATGCCGCAGTCAGCGAAGGTCTTGTGTCGTGGATAATTCAATATGGCAACAAAATTGAAGTTAAAAAGCCGGATACCCTCAAAAAAATGATTTTGAATAGGGTAGACGAAATAAAAAATGTATACCGTATTTTATAACCTATGATTTTCAAAAAATTAAGATTGAGGACTTGAAATATTTACAAAATTATTATAAAATATAGCGTGAAAGAATTTGAAATTTGAAAGGATGTAGTTCTATGAGCAGTGCATTGAACAAAATGACTGTTGAAGATTTTGACGTTAAGGGCAAGAGAGTTCTTGTTCGTTGCGACTTCAACGTAAAAATGGAAAACGGAGTTATTACAAGCGATAAGAGAATTGTTGCTTCGCTTCCCACAATCAAATATCTTATCAAAAACGGCGCAAAGGTTATCCTTTGTTCGCATCTCGGTCGTCCGAAGGGCGAGGTTAATCCCGAATTTTCAATGAAGCCTGTCGCTGAAAGACTTTCCGAGCTTCTCGGACAGGAAGTAAAAATGGCTGACGACGTTGTCGGCGAAAGCGCACAGAAGCTTGCCGCTTCTCTTAAAGACGGCGAAGTTCTTCTTCTTGAAAATGTTCGTTTTGAACCCGGCGAGACAAAGAATGATCCTGAGCTTTCAAAGAAATTTGCAGCTCTTGCAGATCTCTATGTAAACGACGCTTTCGGTTCTGCTCACAGAGCACATTCTTCAACAACAGGTGTTGCTGATTATCTTCCTGCTGCTTGCGGTTACCTTATTCAGAAGGAAATTAAGTTTATCGGCGGTGCTCTTGAAAATCCGAAGAGACCTCTCGTTGCTATTCTCGGCGGTGCAAAGGTATCGGATAAAATCGGTGTTATTACAAACCTTATTGACAAGTGCGACACACTTATCATAGGCGGTGGTATGGCTTATACATTTATGAAGGCTCTCGGTCATCAGATCGGCGATTCACTTCTTGAGGCTGACAAGGTTGACCTTGCAAAGGAAATGATGGAAAAGGCTAAGGAAAAGGGCGTTAAGTTCCTTATTCCCGTTGACAACAAGGTTGGTAAGGAATATAAGCCCGATACAGAGGCTATGGTTGTTAATTCAGATGAAATTCCTGATGGTTGGATGGGTCTTGATATCGGTCCTAAGACACAGGAAATTTTCGCTGATGCCGTTAAGGATGCAGGTACTGTAATTTGGAACGGACCTATGGGCGTTTCCGAGTGGGACAATTTCGCTTCCGGTACAATCGCAGTTGCAACGGCAATCGCTGACAGCAACGCTATCTCAATTATCGGCGGCGGCGACTCTGCTGCTGCTATCCAGAAGCTTGGCTTCGCTGATAAGATGTCTCACATCTCAACAGGCGGCGGTGCTTCTCTTGAGTATCTTGAGGGCAAAGAGCTTCCCGGTATCGCAGCTCTTAACGATAAGAAATAATTTATTATTTGCAGGTAGGTTATTCTTACCTGCAAATTTCAATGAATAGGAGAAAAATATTATGAAAAAATCAGTAAGAAAAGCAGTTATCGCAGGTAACTGGAAAATGAACAAAACTCCGTCGGAGACAACGGCTCTTATCAATGAGATGAAGCCTCTTGTAGCAGATGCGGATTGCGACGTTGTTCTTTGTGTTCCCTATATCGACATTCCCGCAGCTGTTGAAGCAGCTAAAGGCTCAAACATTAAAATCGGTGCTGAAAACATTCACTTTAAGGCTTCGGGCGCATACACAGGCGAGATTTCGGCTGATATGCTTAAGGAAGCAGGCGTTGAATATGTAGTTGTAGGTCACTCGGAGAGAAGAACTTATTTCGGAGAAACAGATCAGACTGTTAATCTTCGCACACTCGCTGCTGTTAATGCAGGTTTTACAGCTATCGTTTGCGTTGGTGAGACTCTTGAACAGAGAGAACTCGGCTACACCGAAACACTTCTTAAATATCAGACAAAGATGGCACTTACAAATGTTAAGCCTGAGCAGCTCAAGAATGTTATCATAGCTTATGAGCCTGTATGGGCAATCGGCACAGGCGTTACAGCTACTGCAGAGCAGGCTGACGAGGGTAACGGATATGTTCGTGCCGCTATCGCTGAAGCATACGGTGCTGATGCTGCTGAAGCAGTTACAGTTCAGTACGGCGGTTCAATGAATGCTAAAAATGCTGATGAGCTTCTTGAAAAGGTTAATGTTGACGGCGGTCTTATCGGCGGTGCTTCACTTAAAGCCGAGGATTTCTCAATCATCGTTAAAGCAGCTTCCAAATAATCGAGTGAAGGTGAGAATATGAAAAGACCTGTTGTTTTATGTATAATGGACGGCTTTGGCAATAATCCGTCCGAGTACGGCAATGCCATCAAGGCGGCAAAAACGCCTAATCTTGATAAGCTTATGGCTGAATATCCCATGACTTATATCGGTGCTTCCGGAATGGATGTCGGTCTTCCCGACGGACAGATGGGTAACTCCGAGGTAGGTCATACAAATATCGGCGCAGGCAGAGTTGTTTATCAAGAGCTTACAAGAATTACAAAGTCAATTCAGGACGGCGATTTCTTTGAGAATGAAGCACTTGTCGGTGCGATTGAAAACTGCAAAAAGAACGGCACAGCTCTCCATTTAATCGGATTGCTTTCAGACGGTGGCGTTCACAGCCATAACACCCATCTTTACGGACTTTTGAAGCTCGCAAAGGACAATGGACTTGAAAAGGTTTACGTTCACGCACTTCTTGATGGTCGTGATGTTCCTCCGGCTTCGGGCGTTGAATACATTGAAGAGCTCGAAGCAAAGATGAAGGAAATCGGTGTTGGCGAAATCGCAACTGTAATGGGCAGATTTTATGCTATGGACCGTGACAATATGTGGGATAGAGTCGGTATGGCTTATAACGCAATGGTTAACGGCGAGGGCATAAAGACAGATGATGCTGTTGAGGCTGTTAAAAAGTCATATGAGACTATCGACGGCGACGGTAAGCATCTTACAGACGAGTTTGTTATGCCGACTGTTTGCTCAAAAGGCGAAAGCATCAGCGAGAATGACTCTGTAATTTTCTTTAATTTCCGTCCCGACAGAGCAAGAGAAATTACAAGAACATTTGTAGACCCCGACTTCAAGGGCTTTGAAAGAAAAGCATTCTTCCCGCTTTACTATGTATGTATGACGCAGTATGACGCAGAAATGCCTAACGTTCATGTTGCATTTAAGCCTGAGGCTCTTGTCAACACAATGGGCGAGATTATTTCAAAACACGGCTTAAAGCAGTTGAGAATTGCCGAAACGCAGAAATACGCTCATGTTACATTCTTCTTTAACGGCGGCGAGGAAAAGGTTTATCCCGGTGAGGACAGAGTTCTTATTGACTCTCCGAAGATTTCAACTTTTGACCTCAAGCCCGAAATGAGTGCTTATGAGGTTTGCGACGCAGCTTGTGAAAGAGTTTTGAGTGACAAGTATGATGTTGTTATTCTTAACTATGCTAACTGCGATATGGTTGGACATACAGGCGTGTTTGATGCGGCTGTTAAGGCTGTTGAAACTGTTGATGAGTGCGTCGGTAAACTTGCCGATGCTACACTTAAAATGAACGGTGTAATTCTTATCACAGCTGACCACGGTAATGCCGACAAAATGTATGAGGCTGACGGTTCTCCGTTTACAGCTCATACAACAAACCCCGTTCCGCTTATTGTTGCAGGCTACGGCACTGACTTCAAACTCAAAGAAAAGGGTGGCAAGCTCTGCGACCTTTCTCCGACAATGCTCGATATTATGGGCATTGAGAAGCCGAAGGAAATGACGGGCGAATCGCTTATCGAAAGATAATTAACGCTTAATTTTAACGCAGTACATTCTTGTTGAGTGTACTGCGTTTTTTCTGCCAAATGTTGACGGTTTTGACAAATTATGTTATAATCACTCTTGGTTTGGCGGTGATATTATGAAATCGACAGGAATTGTCAGAAGTATTGACAAAATGGGTAGAATTGTGCTTCCTATGGAAACAAGAAAGCTCCTTTCTCTTACCGAGGAGGGTTCGGCGGTTGAGATTTATACCGATAACGATATGGTTATTTTAAAAAAATATACGCCTGCTTGTCTTTTTTGCAACAGTGCTGATGACCTTATAGAGTATCACGGCGTAAGGATATGCCAAAACTGTGTTAAAGAAATGGAAAATCTTTTATAACAGAGGCAAATTTTATGATTGTAATTGATGCGGACGGTTGTCCGGTTGTAAATTTGACCCTTGATATAGCTCAAAGGTTTGGGGTTAAATGCTGTGTTGTTGCTGACACCTCACATAGCTTTGATTTTGGCGATAAAGCCGAGATTATTACTGTTTCAAAGGGTGCTGACAGTGCTGATTTCAGAATTGTAAACCTTATAAAAAACGGCGATATTGTTATAACTCAGGATTACGGGCTTGCTGCTATGTGCCTTGCAAAAACCGATTGCGTATTAAATCAAAACGGCTTGATTTATTCACAGAATAATATCGATTCTCTTTTGGCACAAAGGCACATTTCAAAGAAAATCAGACGGGCAGGTGGCAGAACAAAGGGTCCTGCCAAGCGTACCGCCGAGCAAGATGAAAAATTTTCAAAAGCACTTATATCAATACTTAAAAAAAGGACTTTGGATTAAACCAAAGTCCTTAAGCTTTATATGTGCTTATTTGTTAAATTCACGTTCAAGGCTTTCAATCGCAGGCTCGACAAAATGCTTGTCAACAAGCAGAGAAATGTCAACCTCCGAGGTTGTAATCATGCTGACCTCAACTTTTGCTTTTGAAAGTGCATAAAACACCTTTACCGCAACGCCGGGAGTGCCACGCATTTCCTCGCCAAACACCGAAATTTTACAGTTTCCGCTGCGTAAGGTCAATTTCATATCGGGATAAATATCACGCAATTTGGCTGTAATTTCAAGCATTTTACCGACATCCTCATCCGAAACCGTGAAAGAAAGGTTCGGAGTGTGTGAATGAGGGGGCGTTTGCGAAATCATATCAACGTCAATATTGTTTTTTGAAATTTCCGTGAATATATCGGAGATTAAACCAATGTCGGCAGGAGAGTCCTGCAACGATACAAGAGTAACATCCTCCGTAACTGAAATGCTTTGTATAATACTCATAAAAACACCTTATTTCTCATCAACCAACTGCTTCATAGAATACATACCCGCAGGCTTGCCTTTAAGAAAAACAGCTGCATTTACGGCGCCTACGGCAAAGAGATCCTTTGAGCGTGCGGAATGTGAAATTGTAATAATTTCATCAAGTCCCGCAAAAATAACCTCGTGCTCTCCGACGATTGTACCGCCTCTGATTGAATGAATTCCGATTTCGTTCGGGTCTCTTTTAGCACGCTTTGAATGTCTGTCGAATTCATAGGTCGGCTTGTTTGTTAAAGCGTCTGAAATGCTGTCAGCAAGCATAAGAGCCGTTCCCGACGGTGCATCGATTTTTTGATTGTGATGAGCCTCGACAATTTCAATGTCAAACGAGCCTTCCAAAACCCTTGCGGCTTTAGCGGCAAGTTCTGAAATAAGATTTACGCCGATTGACATATTTGCCGAAAAGAACATCGGAACTTCCTTTGAGGTGTCCTCAATTTTCTTTTTCTGCTCATCGGAAAGTCCTGTTGTAGCAATAACAGCAGGCATTTTATTTTTCTTGCAGTATTCGAGCAACGATGCGAGAACAGACGGATGCGAAAAGTCGATGATAACATCGGCATCAACATCAATCTCTGAAAACGAAGCGAAAATCGGGTAGGGGGCGTCGCATTTGTTTATGTCAACGCCTGCTACGATTTCACAGTTTTCCTTGTTCTCCACGCACTTTGTAATAACGTGTCCCATCTTTCCCGAACAACCGCTTAAAATGATTTTAACCATTATTTACACATCCTTGAAAAATTTATATCAGCTCGTATTTTTGAAGAACGGATTTCAATTTTTCTGTATTTGCAGGTGTCATATCGCAAAGAGGAAGTCTCAACGGACCTACATCAATTCCCATCAATCTCATTGCACCCTTAACGGGAATGGGGTTTACATCCATAAACATGGCATTGCAAAGCTCAAGATATTTGAGCTGAAGCTCCGCACTTTTTTTGAAATCGCCGTCAAGTGCTGTTTGAGCAATATCGTGAGCAACCTGCGGAAGAATATTTGAAAGCACCGAAATAACGCCCTTACCGCCCAAAGACATAATAGGAGTAATTTGGTCGTCATTACCCGAATAAATTGCAAAATCTTCGGGAACAAGTGAAATTGTCTTTGCAATTGAGGAAAGGTTGCCTGTCGCTTCCTTAGCCGCATAAATCATTTTGTGCTTTGCAAGCTCAGCATAGGTTTCGGGCTTAATTTCACAGCCTGTTCTCGAAGGAACATTGTAAAGGATAATCGGCGTTGAAACTCTGTCTGCAACATAGTTGAAATGTTTGATAAGACCTTCCTGTGAAGCCTTATTGTAATAAGGTGTAACCATAAGAAGACCGTCAACACCGAGCTTTTCGGCGTCATTTGAAAGTTTAAGCGCATAAGCGGTATCGTTTGAGCCTGTGCCTGCGATAACGGGAATTCTGCCTGCCGTTACGTCAACCGCAACCTTAATAGCTTGCGTATGCTCGTTATGGTCAAGAGTTGCACTTTCTCCGGTAGTACCGCAAATAACGATAGCGTCCGTTGAATGTGAAATCTGATACTCAATGATTTCAGCCAATACTTTTTCATTTACCTTGCCATCAGCTGTAAACGGGGTAATTATAGCAACGCCTGCACCTGTGAAAATTGGGTTCTTCATAAAATTTCCTCCAATCAATCCATATAGCCTTCAGCGCAAAGAAGCTCTGCAAGGAGAACTGCTCCGCCTGCGGCTCCTCTCAATGTGTTGTGAGAAAGACAAACAAATTTATAATCGTACTGTGTATCCTCACGCAATCTTCCGATTGAAATTCCCATACCGTTTTCAATATCTCTGTTGAGCTTTGTCTGCGGCATATTGTCCTCTACAAAATAGTTGAGGAACTGCTTGGGAGCTGACGGAAGCTTAAGCTCCTGCGGTCTGCCCTTATAATTCTTCCAAATGTCGAGAATTTGCTCTTTAGTGGGTTTGTTTTCAAATCTTACAAAGGTTGCGCCCATGTGACCGTTTGTAACGGGAACACGAAGGCATTGAGCCGTAAAGTTAGGTCTTGTTGAGTCGACAATAACATCGCCTTCGATTTTACCCCAAATTTTAAGCGGTTCTTTTTCTGATTTTTCTTCTTCTCCGCCGATAAAGGGAATAACGTTATCAATCATTTCCGGCCATGTTTCAAAGGTCTTACCTGCGCCCGAAATAGCCTGATATGTGCATACAAGAACATCCTTTACCTTGAAGCCTGCTTTATCAATCGGGAAAAGAGCAGGTACATAGCCCTGAAGCGAGCAGTTGGGCTTTACTGCAACGAAACCTCTCTTTGTGCCGAGACGCTTACGCTGTGAAGGAATAATTTCAATATGCTCGGGGTTAAGCTCGGGAAGAACCATCGGAACATCGGGCGTATGTCTGTGTGCGCTGTTATTTGAAACAACGGGACATTCAGCCTTTGCGTATTCCTCTTCAAGAGCCTTGATTTCATCCTTTTTCATATCAACAGCACAGAAAACAAAGTCAACCTGTGATGCGATTTCTTTTATATCGTCTGTTGCGTTCATAACAACAAGGTCTTTAACATTCTCGGGGATTGCAACATCCATGCACCATTTTGAGCCGACAGCGTCCTCATATTTCTTGCCTGCGGAACGAGCGCTTGCAGCGACAACCTTTACATTAAACCACGGATGATTTGCAAGTAAAGTCAAAAATCTCTGTCCTACCATACCTGTTGCGCCGATAACTCCGACATTATACTTCTTTTCCACTTGTAATTACCTCCAAAAAATGTTATTCTATTATCTGCAAAAAAAATAACCGGTTTTGCTAACCGGTCACCATTGAGAAAAAGAGCAACATTGAAAATTTTATTTCAATGCAGATAGCACTCCATCAAACAATGATGACAGTTATATTGTTATTCACAATATCCCCAGATAAAGTTTATCAGCAGTCGCCTTATCTTCGGCAAAAACACCTTTTGTTATACGGTCAATGAATTGCTGAATTCTGACGCAAACTACTGATTGTTTTCGCACCTCTATCGCAGTTAAATATATTTTACCACCAATACCTTATATAGTCAAATAATTTTATCAATTTTATAAATTTCATATATTTGTAGGAGAAACCCAATGAAAAAAGAAGATTTTTATTACGAATTGCCCAAAGAACGAATTGCTCAAACCCCGATAGAGCCGAGGGATGCGTCTAAAATGATGGTAATTCACCGTTCCGAGCGTAGAAATGAGGACAAGCATTTTTACGATATTGTCGATTATCTCAACGAGGGAGATTGCCTTATTCTCAACGATACTAAGGTTTTGCCCGCACGACTTTACGGCGTGAAGGAAGAAACGGGCGCACATGTTGAGTTTTTGATGCTCACACAAAAGGAAAATGATGTGTGGGAGGTTATTACAGGTCCCGGCAGACGAGCAAAAACAGGCTCAAGGTTTGTTTTCGGAAACGGTATATTAAAGGCGGAAATTATTGATGTGCTTGAAAACGGCAACAGGCTTGCGAAGTTTACATATGAGGGAAACAATATATTCAACGTTCTTGAAAAGGTCGGAGAAATGCCGTTACCTCATTATATTACCGAAAAATTAGAGGACAACGACCGTTATCAGACTGTTTATGCAAAAGAGTTAGGCTCTGCGGCGGCGCCGACGGCAGGCTTGCACTTTACTCCCGAAATTCTCAAGAAAATTAAGGATAAAGGCGTTAATATCGGCTATGTTACATTGCACGTCGGAATCGGTACATTCAGACCTGTTAAGGTTGAAAATATCGAGGATCACAAAATGCACTCGGAGCATTATCATCTACCGAAAGAAACTGCCGATTTGATAAACGAAACGCATAAAAACGGAAAAAGAGTTGTCGCAGTCGGCACAACAAGCTGCAGAACTCTCGAAAGCGTTGCAACATATAACGGAGAAATTACCGAGGCTGACGGTTGGACAAGCATTTTTATTTATCCGGGATATGAATTTAAGTGTATCGACGCTCTTTTGACAAATTTCCATTTGCCCGAAAGCACGCTGATTATGCTTGTTTCGGCGTTTTATAACAGAGAAGATGTACTTGCATCGTACAATGATGCGGTTAAGAAGGAATATAGATTTTTCAGCTTCGGCGATTGTATGCTTTTGATATAGTAAGGGGATAATGATGTATAAGCTTATAAAAACAGAGGGAACTGCCCGCAGAGCAGAATTTGAAACGGTACACGGTACTGTACAGACGCCTGCATTTATGAATGTTGCTACCGCAGGTGCTATTAAGGGCGGACTTGACGCCGACGACCTTAAAAAAATCGGATGTCAGGTAATGCTCAGCAACACCTATCATCTTCACGTAAGACCCGGCGACGATTTGGTAAACGAGCTTGGAGGTCTTCATAAATTCACAGGTTGGGAGGGTCCTATTCTTACCGACAGCGGCGGATTTCAGGTTTTTTCACTTGCAAAGCTTCGTAAAATTAAAGAAGAGGGCGTAAATTTCAATTCGCATATTGACGGAAGGCATATTTTTATGGGACCTGAAGAAAGTATGCAAATTCAGTCTCATTTAGGCTCTACAATAGCGATGGCGTTTGATGAATGTGTTGAAAATCCTGCCGAATACAGCTATTCAAAGCAGTCCTGCGACAGAACAGTCCGTTGGTTAAAACGCTGTAAGGCGGAAATGAACAGACTTAATTCTCTTGAAGATACAATAAATAAAAATCAGCTTCTTTTCGGTATAAATCAAGGCTGTACCTTTGATGATTTAAGAGTTGAGCATATGAAGCAGATTGCAGATTTAGACCTTGACGGTTATGCGATCGGCGGTCTTGCAGTCGGTGAACCGAAAGAAGATATGTACAGAATTATTTCTGCGGTCGAACCTTATATGCCTAAGGATAAAATCCGCTATCTTATGGGTGTTGGCACACCCGGTAATATAATCGAGGCGGTCAGCAGGGGAGTTGACCTTTTTGACTGCGTTATGCCGTCAAGAAATGCAAGACATGGTCACCTTTTCACTCACGAGGGAATTATAAATATCAACAATGAAAAGTACCGTAAGGACTTAGACCCGATTGAAAAAGGCTGTCAATGTCCGACCTGCCAAAAGCACTCAAGAGCGTATATCAGACATCTGTTTAAGGCGGGAGAGATTCTTGCAATGCGCCTTTGCGTAATTCACAACCTTTATTTCTATAATACGCTGATGTCGGAAATCCGTGACTCACTTGATAACGGCACATTTGAGCAGTATAAATCGAAATATGTTGATTTACTCGATAAACGCATATAAACTCTTGCAATATCAGCAAATTGATTGTATAATACTTTAGAAATAAAACACTTGGAGGAAAATTATGAATTTTTTCTATTTACTTGAAGCTGCAAACGGTGCAGCCGGCACTAAGGGCAGCATGGCATCAAGCATTATTCTTATGGTTGTTCTTTTCGGCGGTATGTACTTCCTTATGATCAGACCTCAGAAGAAACAGCAGAAGAAAGATCAGGAAATGAGAGACAGCACTCAGGTTGGCGATGAAATCACAACCATCGGCGGAATTATGGGCAGAGTTGTTACCGTTAAGGAGGACTCGCTTATCATCGAAACAGGCGCTGACAGAAATAAAATGAAGATTACCCGTTGGGCTATTCAGACAAATAACACTGCCGCTGAGAAAGCAAAGGCAGAAAGAGAGGCTATCAAAGCCGCTGCCGAGAAAGAAAAGGCTCAGAAGAAAAAGAGCAAAAAAGAAGACTGATTTATTCATAAAATAATTTACCCCTTCATACTCTTTAGTAGAAGTATGAGGGGGTATTTTTATGCGTGAAAGCTCTGTCGGCAAAGCTGCTTTCGATAAAAAGATAATTAAGCAGTTGCTTTTAAGCTCATTTCTCGGTGTGATTTTATTTTTGGTATTGAGCTGCTTATTTTCAATTGTTATTATGAAAAACTCGGCCTTTTCCGATAAAACTTTTGTTTTTTCACTTGCGGCATTAGTTGTTTCGTCGTTGCTTTGCGGTTTTTTATCTGCCAAAAGGAATAAATTAAAGGGTGTTATAAGCGGAAGTGTATCAGGATTTTTAATGTGCGCCGTAATATATTTGATTACAGCAGCTGCAAGCGGATTTTCCTTTTCTTATAAGGCGATTATCATTTTACCTGCGGTAATTATTTCAAGCGTTATAGGTGCAATACTTAAAAAGAATATATAAATATCAAGGAGAAAATCAATGAAAAAGAAAAGTATGAGAATTAAAAGGTTTAACGGAAAATTATTAAAAAGCAATCAGACGTTGACTATTTTATGCGTGTTACTTTTAACGGGTATGTTTTTGGGTGCGGTTTGCGTAAAGCACGCTGACGAAGCTGTGCTTGAAAAAATCAAAACGCTGACAGGCGCATATTTCGTAACGGGAAATCAAAGCTCGATTATTAAAAACTTTCTTTCGTATATTTCGGCAGATACGCAGTTTATAATTTTGTCGGTTTTATTCGGCTTGTGTGTAATCGGAGAGCCGATTTTATGGCTATTGCCTGTGATACGAGGGCTCGGCTTAGGTATTATTACAGGCTATATTTACAAAACTTTCAATGTTCAAGGCGTAATTTACAGTACGGTTTTAATTGTCGTACCTGCGGTTATTTCTTCGCTTGCAATGGCCGTAAGCTGTAAAGAGAGCATTTTGTCGTCACGGGATATCAGAAGCACATTAAAGCAAGACGGCAAGCAGTTTAACTACCGAGAGTTCATAAAGCTGTTTGCCGTCAGGAATTTGATATTATATGTTTTTGTTATTTTGTCGGGAATTATCGGATGCATTTTGACTTATTTCTTCTCGTCAAAAATTATTCCTCTTTCTTGACTTTTGGCGGAATATTTGTCTTTTTCTGCTTTACGTTAGCAAGCGGATTGTTGTCAACCGCCGTTTTGAGCTGTTCGTCAACGATGTGCGTGTAAATTTCGGTTGTTCCGAGGTTTTCGTGTCCCAAAATATCCTTTAATACAAGCACATCAACGTTTCCGTATTGATACATAAGCGTTGCTGCTGTATGCCTTAGCTTATGCACGGATAAGCCTCGTCCTGAAAGCCCTGCTTTTTCAAGATACTCATATACCATATGCTGAACGGTTTTAGGGCTTATTCTCTGCAATCGCTTACTTAAAAACAAAGCGTCTTTGTCCTTTACACCGTCAACGGGACGAACCGCCATATAGCTTTTTATCGCTTCAAGACAAGCTTTGTTAAGATAAATTGTGCGTTGCTTATTACCTTTACCTGTAACGGTCAAGGTGCCGTTATCCCTGATATCCTGATAATTTATCGAAACAAGCTCCGAAAGACGAAGTCCGCAGTTTAGAAACAGGACAAGGATGCAGTAATCCCGTTCTTTATATTCTCCGTCAACGCAATCAAGCAGCTTCAAGCTTTCATCAAGGGTCAAATATTTCGGATTTGCTTTCTTTTTCTTAGGGGTCTCAAGGTTTTCCATAGGATTTTCGGTTAACAGCATTTTCTGTACGTGTAGATACTTGAAAAAGGCTCTTATGGCGGATACCTTTCTTGCTCTTGCGGCAGAATCGTTGTTTCTGACATCCTTGCAATATGAAAGAAATTGATAAGCATCCGAAAGGGTAATTCTTTTTATAAAATCAATATCAATATCCGATACGTCTATTTCGGAAAGATCCGAAGAGGAGGGGGCAAGACCCTTATTTTGCTTCAAAAACCGCAAAAACATCATATTATCAATGCAGTATTCCTCAACCGTCAGCTCGGATTTGTTTTTAATAGCGTAAATGTGCTGCAAAAATTCCTTTAATAACGCAGGAACCTCGGGCGAATTTGCATATTTCATAAAAGAGTACACCTCCGTGAAACTGTTTCACAATACAGCGGTTTGTATTTGGTTATGTTCATATTAAAATCAAAATAATTATATATATTTATCAGATATAATCAAAGGGCAAACAAGTGCAATGAGCTTTACAGATTGCCATTATAGCATAGCTTATACGTATAATCAAAGCTACGAACTGTGTAAATATAATTCATATAACAGCCGACTGATTTATGCTTATAAAGCCAAAGCTTGTAAAATCTAAAAACATCCATCGAATAGAAATGTTTTTATTTAACAAAGTATCGTTGAAAAAATTTCTATCGTCTGCAATCGGAACTGATTTTTCAAAAAAGCTTAAATTAAAATTTATAAACGCAAGTTAAGTGCAAAAATAAAATATTATCATAAAAGAATTTATAATGAAAAGCAAATTGTAAAATCAAATAATTTGATTGCACATAAATTCTTAGAATGGATTTTTAATCAAGCAGCAAAACGTATTATAAGCGATATACAATGAATTAAGTTGCTCAAAGTGGCAAAATATCGCAAAATCAAGCTTTTTGCCATATTTTCCCTTTAATTAAAATCCCCTTAATTATATAAAACATATATTATGTATAATTGTATAGCAATTTTGCACAATTGTCAATACATTCTTAAAATCCCCTCTACATCCGAAGTGATTTTCCTTGCGATTGCAAATTCACGTTCGGCAACATATAATTGCTCAAATGCAGTTAAACTATGTACTTTATGCTTATTAAAATCATTCTGCACAGCGATTAACCGATTTTGATAGTTTATTTCGGTATTCCATAGGTACCTAAATAAATCTACTATTAACATATTGTTATCAGTCATATAGAAACTCCTTTCAATATGTATTTAACCTCACGTTGAGAATTCGGAACTTTTACAGCTTCTACATTGAATGAATTAAAATCTATGTTATCATAAAGAACTTCGCATTCTCTAACTAAGTCTGCACCGCCTGCCCAATAAGTTTTACCGAAAATTTTAGTAAAATCCTTAGTCATATACTTTGTAATGTACTTACAGCAGTTAGACTCAGTATTTTTATCAATCGGTACTGCACGTGCGAAGCCAAAAGGATAATCGAAAATATCAAAAATCTCTCTGCCAGACTCGTCATAAAGACCGCTGAATTTGTAATTTAAACCGTCAGACAAAAGACCGTGAAAGTGAATTGCTCCGTCCTTGTGAGGCTCTGCAACAAGAACATAGTTAATATGCTTACGATAAACAGAATTTTGTAACCACTTATTAAAACGCTTATTTACTTCGTCAGCTGAATACCTATCAATTTTTGTCTTATCTAATGTAAATGTAACCATATACTTCCATAAATTAACATTTGCAAAAGCTATATCAAATACTTTTTCTTTTGCTCTTTTAAGATTGTCAATGCGTACACCATTTTCGTTGTACTGTCTTTCATATTCGTGTAAACTGTCTTTCTTTTCATCTTCGAAGCCATAAGCAAGTTCCCATTTTTCAGGGTTAAAAACTTTTTGATTGAAAACAGTTATATTCTCTCTCCCGTCAGGATAACGTTTTATGCGACAGTTATATAACTGTTTATTATATCTTCCGCAAGTATAATTAAATGACATAAAATATCAACCTTTTGTATCGTAAGGCTGAGTGTTTTTTGAGGCTATAAACAAGATAAGAAAGAAACGGCATTTTTCGGCTCGTCCCCGCACCCTCTTGCGGGGACGATTGCCCGAGAAAATATCCGTATATCTTTCACAGTTTTAGCCCTGAACAATCTCAGTCGGACGGTATAGTGTGGATAATTGTTCATTAGCAGGCTTGAAACCGACTTCTGCCTGCTGAATGATTTTTTTATAAGTATCAAATGCTGACCTTATTTGAGGAGTATGGACGAAGAAAAACATACCTCTATGCTTGTAACCCGTAACCGTGCCGGAGTCGTCAAGTATCGGCTTCTTTTTGCGAACAATGGTAATACATCCGAATATTGTTAAAGGGTCATAAATAAGATATGTTTGTTCTCGAATTGGTTTAGCCGTTCGTGTAAATACCTGTGAAGTACCAAAAATTACTTTTCGTTGTTTTCGCTGTTGTGTTATCTCTGTTAACATTTCGGGCGGAAAATCCTTACTTTGCAAGCTTGAAAACCAATTTTGAACCTCGTCAAGAACGCATATACAACCGTATTTACCGTTTGAATAGTTAATCATATCACGCCAAGAATTGATTTGACCGTCTTCGTATTTGTAACAAAGGTTAGTAAAAGTTTTAGCATAAGGATACATTTCTTGATATTTCATAAGTAAATAAACAAGTGTTATTGTTTTACCTCTTCCCTGCTCTCCACAAATCATTCTAAAACCATATGGCTCAAATTCGTCAGGGTCTTTATTAAACTTATCAAGAATAAACTGTTTAGGAAAATCCCAAAAAATACGCTCAACAATAGACCCGTGATACATTTTCTTTTTTGTAATACCTTTTTTCATTCTATAGCCTTGTTTATAGAAGTAAAAAAAATAAATTAACATAGAAATTATAAAAGGGCTTAAAATAAGTAAAATAACGCCCTCAACCTTTAAGGTAGTAAGTAAAGAGGTTTTCCAATTAAAATTAAAAAAATCTAACATATTATGCCCCCATTGTAGGAATAAATGATTTAATACGTAAAATTAACGCCCATAATATACGAAAGCTTACCCAAGAAGCAGATATATAGAAAATTGGAAGTATACCCGACCACGGAACAATATAACCTAAACCGCCCAATAAATCGCCGATAGAATTTAATGCAGTCTGCGGTATAGTAAAATCGTCAAAACTCGGTAAAAGAGAAATGAGTATATCAATAGGACTCAATAAAAATTTTATAAAGTTATCAAAAATCATACTACATACCTCCGTGCTCTCGCCAATAAGCGTCAACTTGTTCCTCGTGATAATCTTGAACACGGGCAGCTGCCCCACCTGCTCCCATAATGAAATTAGGAATTGAATGATACATTCTGCGTAAAAAAGTGTACCAAGATACAAAAAGAATAATGCCTTGAATAAATTTACGAACAAGAGCATAAGCGGAAAAATCAATAATTCCAACTTTTGTACCGTAAATTTCAATTTCGAATTTAGGTGTATTTTCGGTTTCCTTAAATTTTGTAATTCTCGTTAACATCTCTTTTATATTATCAAGAAACGGGAATTTAGAATTCAAAGCATTTTTCCATTCGTTAAGCTTATCACTAAACTTAAAAGTAGGAACAAATAAATAATTGATTTTGTCATTAAAAAAAGTTTTTGCAGTTCTGATACGCTCCAAAAACCAATCTTTCCAACCATAAAAAAGACCGTTTACGGTAGTAACAAAAGATTTAATATCGTTACGAATATTAACAATCCAATCCCTAACATCGTTTTTGAATTTTGTTAAATTAGTCTCAATTTTATTAACATTATCAATTATTTTATTCGTAATACTTCTTGTTGACTCAGTAATGGAAGTTAAAATATCTGAAAAACCTTCTTTAATGGAAGAAAATAAATTTGAAAGCCAAGTAGTAACAGGTGTTAAATCGGTTTCATTAACATAGTAATTATCGCCTTCAGCAAAAACAGGAATAACACAAGAAAAACAAATTGCAAGTATGAGTAAAAAAGAAACAACTTTTTTCATAGTAAACTCCTTTTTATGCGGTAGCGGTCTCCCCTCTTACAAATCGCCAACCTTTACGAAGTGCAAGGAAGCCGACAATGGTCGGAACAATTACAGGTAAAAGACTTTTAATGCCCGACATAACAGGCTTAAAATCATTTATTGTAATTGAGCCAAAACCAACTAACTTTTTATAATTGCCTTTGATATTAACAGCAGAACTGCCACTACCTCTACTCAAATCATTGTAAGCCATAACTAAATTTTTATTTGTATACGGGGAGTCTCCTGAAGCGGGAAATTTTGTAACTTCTTCCCAAGAATTATTAACATTTTTATATACCTTACAATCACCATACGTACGGTGACGACCACCATACTGAGGATCGTCATAATTACCGATAGAACCAGTTACGCCATAATCAACAATAAAATATTGACCGTTTACAAGATATAAAGCTGTATTTTCTAAATTTCCATAAGTGTTATATAGTTTTGTTTGCTCAATACGAAGCGAAGAAGAATTAGAAGTTTCGCCACTCTGAATAAAAGGTGGATTGGTTAAATTTTCAGTAGAGGATCCTGTAAACACTTCCCCGTCCGAAGCAAAAACAGAAATACAACTAATTCCGATAATAAATATAACGGTAAATACCACCGCTAAAGATTTTTTAATTTTCATAATAAACTCCTTTTTGATAAAAATTTAGGGCAAGGGCTAAGCCCCTGCCCTATGGATAGGAAATGAACGGAAAAGAAATTACGCACTCGCAATTTCGCCTTTGAGGAAACGCCAACCCTTACGAAGCGCAAGGAAGCCGACAACGGTCGGAACGATTACGGGGAAAAGCTCCTTGACACCGTCAAGTACAGGCTGCAAGGTTGCAGCAGTAATAGCATCAAACATCATAACACCACCTTTCAAAAGAACATATTAAATAGCTTGTATGCACCCCAACAGGTAAACACAAGCAAAGCAAAAAGAATTGCTCCGTCTATAAGTTGACAAGTTTGAGTTATCAACTGTGAGTCAACGTAACCGTTGACAATGACGTCATTAACAATCGTTGTTGTCTCCATCATCCTCAGCCACCACATAATCTACAGAATTAACGGAAAGCCCCGTTTGAGCTTTTAGTGCTTTGATGTCTGCATTAACAACATCCAATTTCTGTTGAAGGTAACGGTCTTGTTTGCGTATGCGATTTATGACAATCACAAAAGAAACGATTATTGATATTATTTCGATATAACTCATTTCGCACCCTCCGAAATCGCTTTTACATACAAGCCGTATTGACCGCTTGTTACTTCGCAAGGTATTTCGTAATATCCGAAAGGTTTCATTTCGGAAAAATCAACACCGAGAATTTGTACAATTTCTTTACCGCTGACAAGTGAAACATACGGTATTACCTCTCCGCTTTTTTTATTTGCTCTTTGACCACATTCGTCTAAATTTACATAACCTTTTACTGTAGCTAACATTTTCTTTACTCCTTTACTTTATTGTTTCATATTTTCTTGTAGGACTCATTACAAAATCGTATAATTCACAATCTGTTTCACAAGTTGTCAATACTTTTGCTACTGCTAAAAAAAATTATCAGCTTCTACAAGTATTGATTTTTTAACTTGCTTCCCGTCCATAAAATCAACTACATAAATTGCCATTTCGTTCACTTCCTTAAAAATATTTAGTATCATTTGGTACTGATACAAACATATTTTAACACCGATTGATATTAAAGTCAATAGTATCATTCGGTGCTACGGTATAATTATGTAAAATTTATAAAATGGAAGGTGCTTAAATATGAAAGTTGCACAAAGAATAAGAGATTTAAGAGAAGATAGAGACTTAAATCAAACTTACATAGCCGAGTATTTAAAAACATCACAAACAGTTTATAGCAGATATGAGAGAAACGAAAGAGATTTGCCAATAACAATGCTATATGAATTATGCAAGTTTTACAATGTTTCAGCTGATTATATACTCGGCTTTACTAACACTAAAACGCCATTACCGAGGAAATAAGCTTATTGGGGCGTTGCCCCAAACCCCACACTCGCCGTTAGGCAGGAGTGGAGTTTCTCCACTCGATTTACAAGTGTTACGCTTCGTTCCGTCAAGGGACGGGTTGTATTTGCTTTGCAAATCTCCACCCTAAACCCTTGACTGCACTCTCGCTTTTTACTTCTTATTAAATTACATAAAAAATCGGCTGTTAGATTTACTCTAACAACCGTTTTTTTTAGCCTTTTACGGCTCTTTTCACTTTTAGTGCGGAAAGTATCTTCGCAACCTCAAAAATCAATTTTTTGAGCAAATTGTCAAATATTTTGCAATACAATCCATATATTATGTATAATTGTATAGCAATTTTGCACAAATGTCAAGTCCTATTCCCTTATAAATAAAAAAATAGAAGTTCTTGGTGTTCAAGAACTTCTATAAGTTATTTATCGTTAGTTTACGTTTTCTTCAACCGTTTCCGTATTATCAACCGATTTTTTACTCGGAATGAAGCTTGCGAGCTTTATCAGTTTATCATCATCTGTATTTACAAATTTATTTATTGCATATTCAATAGTTTTTGCGGCATCAATATTGATAAGCTTTGTATTAACGGGCTTTTCGCCGTATTTTTTTGCGAGCTTATTGGCAGAAATCATAACACCTGCAACAGTTGTTCCTGCAAGCGCAGAGCCGAATAAATTTGCCCACTTACCCTTTTTCATTTTAACATCGCCTTTCATATCTTTAATCGTTTTCAAAAATCGGAATAAAGCTTCCAATGTCATAAAGCCTTTCGTTGTCAAGACTTAATAAATCAACATTGTAGTTTTTGCAAAATGCTTTTATATCATCATAGCTTTCATGTGCTTTTGCATTTCCGAAAAAAGCAAGAATATCCTTTGATATTTTGCAACAAGCACCGCCGATAAATCCGTAATCGTATCCGTCGAGAGCTACACTCCCCTTTTCGACCTGTAAAACGTCGTATTCGGCATTTTTAAGAGCTTTGTATATTGATTTATCATCAGTGATAAAAGCTTTGTCTGAAACGGCGCAGATGGAGCATTTTGTGTATCCTTGATTGACGTCTATTACAGTCTTTCCGTTCGCCAATTCCTTGATTTTAGCGGATGTAATATCATAATTGCATATTAAATCAGTTGAATTTGCAATACAGTTCAGCAGACAATCCTCGGGATAAGCATTTTTCAAGCTTTCATTGATAATATAACATTTACAGCCAAGCTTTTCAAGTGCCGCTTTTAGCTTCGTTTGCGTTTTTGATAAAACTACATTGCCGCTGCCGAGATAATTCACACATAAATCTGCGTGATTGATAACAGGCTTCGGTAAATTAGGCTCGCTGTCTGTTACAAGCGTATCAATTCCAAGCCTTTTAAGCTCATCTGTGTACTTCAAAATGCTTGTGCCTGCAACACCGATACAAACGTCGGTTTCAGGCAAATACGGTGTATTTATAAGCTTCATAGCATCAGTCCATTATAGCTTGAAAAGCCTGTCTTATATTGCTTACGCCGACAACCTCGATATTATCGGTAAGCTTGTTGCGGATTTTTTGAAGATTGTATTTCGGTATGACGCATTTCCTAAAGCCTAACTTTGCCGCCTCTCTTATTCGCTGTTCGCAGGAATTTACGGCTCTGATTTCTCCACCGAGTCCTATTTCGCCGAAAGCAAGCAAATCCTCGGGCACAGCATAATCCTTTAAGCTTGAAACAATGGCAAGTGCAACAGACAAATCTGCGGCAGGCTCGTCAATTTTAAGACCGCCGATGATATTTATATAGCAGTCCATATTTCCGATAAAGTACCCTGCCCTCTTTTCGAGCACAGCAATCAGCATAGCCATACGGTTATAATCAATACCCGTCGCCATTCTTCTCGGAGTTCCGAAGCCTGTGGGCGTAACGAGGCTTTGCACCTCCGCCATAATCGGTCTTGTACCCTCCATAACGCAGGCAATACAGCTACCTGAGGTGTTCTTGGGCTTGCCGGAAATGAGCATCATAGACGGGTTGCTGACCTCCGTAAGACCTATATCCTGCATTTCAAACATACCTATTTCATTTGTAGAGCCGAAACGGTTTTTGACAGCTCTTAAAATTCTGTATGAGAAATTTCTGTCGCCCTCAATATACAAAACAGCATCAACAATATGCTCAAGCACCTTCGGACCTGCGATATTACCGTCTTTGTTTACATGACCGACAATTATCATAGGAATATTAAGCGTTTTTGCCGTTCTCATAAGCATATTTGTAGTTTCACGCACCTGTGTTATACTGCCGGCAGACGAGCTCAATTCCGCAATATTCATGGTTTGAATTGAGTCTATCATTACAATATCGGGCTTTTCGGAAGCGATTACCTCGCAAATATACTGTGCGTCGGTTTCGCAGAGAATTGAAAGATTTTCCGACTTAACATTAAGCCTTGTAGCTCGAAGCTTAATCTGATGAGCCGATTCCTCGCCCGACACATAGAGAATTTTCAGCGTTTTTCCGAGATGCTCGCAGATTTGAAGCAATAAGGTTGATTTACCTATGCCGGGATCACCGCTTAAAAGCACCATTGAGCCTTTTACAAGACCTCCGCCGAGAACACGGTTAAGTTCATTCAAACCCGTGTCAAAGCGATGCTCTGTATCTGCCGTTATTTCGTTTAATGCATATACCCTGCTTCTGTTAGCCGATAAAAAAGCCGACGAGGACTTCTGTGTTGAAGCGGCTGTCCTAACCTCTTCCTCGAGCGTACTCCACTCTTTGCAGTTCGGGCATTGACCAAACCATTTTGAATATTCGTGTCCGCAAGCAGAGCAGACGTAGACAGACTTAATCTTTCCTGCCATAATCAACTTCCTTTGTTTACATAGTTAAGAATACCGTCGGCAATGCAAAACGCCATTTTACGCTGATATTCTTCGCTTTTCAGCAATTCTAAATCGTTATAATTTGTTATAAATCCGCACTCGACCAAAACTGCGGGCTTTTTTGCATAATAAAGCAGATAAACGCTTTTCCCACATTCTTTAATCTGCCTTGTATTATCTTTTTGAAGCAGAGAAACAACGCTTTGTTGAATTTCGCCTGCCAAATCCTTACTTTCGAGCGTGTTCGGAGAATAAAAAACCTGTGTGCCCCAATATTTTGAACTGTTGTACGAATTCTGATGAATACTGATAAAAATACAATTATCGGTGTTTTCCATTACACTCATACGGTTATGAATATCGGACACTTTTATTTCCCTGACGGTTTTTGCGTTACTTGAATGAACGGAGCAATCGCTGTCTCTTATCATAATTGTATTAAACCCGTAGGATTTCAGCAATTCGTTAAGCTTGAGAGAAATTTCAAGATTTATATCCTTTTCATATGTACCGTCAATGCCTAAAGCTCCGCCGTCAATGCCACCGTGCCCAGCATCAATTATGAAAGTTGGATTAAAATGATAATCGGCAGAGCCTTGCACATTTTTGGCAAGCTCTATATTAAAAGTAAAAAACATCAGTACGGAAATTATAATTACAACAGTAAAGAAAGAAAAGAACTTTCCGATAATTTTCAAAATATCATCTCCTATATTATATAGCCTAAAGGTCTGTATTTCAAGATAAACCTACTTTAATATTTATGAAATAATATTCTAAAAATGCAAAATCTCCGAAGCGTTAAGCCTCGGAGATAAAGAATTATATACATTAAATATGTTGCACAGTTAGTGTTTTTAATCTCTTCTATAACATGCCGGACTTAAGACTAAAACCATTATAAAAATAAATAAAATAAAATAATATTTTGAAAGTATATTATTAAGTGCAGTTGTAAAAAGTCCGACTATTGATAATAAAACCCCGATAAGTGCCGGTACAAACGAAATATAGTAAAACACATAAAGCTTTTTTGCTTTTCTTTCGTCTCTTGCGTTTTTGTTTAAATATTCAAAAACAGGTTTGATTGAATGTTCATTCTTTAACGCATCTCTTGTCATGGAGGATATTTTCAAATTATGATCACCAAGAAGAATTTTCAACTCTGTGGTCATCCATCCTGCTTGAAAAACTACAAATACTTCTATCAGAATGTATGTTAACAAATACATAAAAGCCGGTTCATTAAAAGTCATATGATTTTAACCTTTTCTATCAAAATAATTTTTATAATAAATTCCGACCGCCAATACACCTATTACAATCAGCGGTGATATAACTAATCCGGCAGATAAAAATTTTTGAAAAGCATTTGGAGAATTCATACCTGCAAAAGAAAAGATAATAAAAATTATATTCGGCAATAAACAATAAGTGTATATGTTAATTAACTTGTCAAATAATTTTGGGTCGGGTGCGTTTTCCCTCATCCAAACTCTAAAATGCGCCTGTAAGTTTCCTGTTGTGCTCTCTCTCATTAACTCAGGAGTCTTATCACGGACACCTTGAGGTGTTGTTCCGCCTGATTTACAAACCGATACCCATAATAATTTTCTGCTTAAAAAAATTAAAATTTGCATCACAATAAAATACACAAGCATAAAAACTGCTCTTTTTTGAATGGTCATATATATTACCTCCTACTGATTATCCTATATATCCTATTTCCTTTGCAATTTTCAATACTTCATTTTCTCGCTCTGTTGTTGAGATTGCGTAGAATATAGTATTGTCAATTCGCAGAAGTACGTTATGATATAGCATTTGTATTTTTTCTTTTTGAAAAATTTGAAATAATTATAATGATAGCAATTATGCCAAGATAATCCGTGAATAATATATGTTCATTTCGTAACATACCAACTGTTTCCGTTATTATCAGTAAAATCACCGGAAGATACATTAGTGCATAAGCAACCGTTAACTTTTTAGCTTTTTTAGTCGAATGAGTTATCAGTTTGAATAACTTTAATTTGTATGAAAACACATTCTTACAGTCCTTGCGTAACGATTTAATTTTTTCACAAGATAATTCTGCATTATTAAGAATAGACATACGCATATGCTTTGTCGAAAGCCGGCTTAACGGTAATAAAACAATCAAATAAAGAAAAATACTAATTATGCTTTTGCCTCTTTGATCTAATTTTTTCCCTAATTGAGATGGCTTTAAATAACCGATTGAGATCAAAATATTATTTAACTCATTTTGATACTCTTTATCACAATAAGCAAAAACAGTGGTGTTTCCGACACGAATTCCAACATAATTAACATTGTTAACAGTTGTAGAATATATTACATAATTGCCTTTTGCAGTATAAGCACCTTTATCGGGATAATATTCTTTATCGATAATTTTTGAGTGTATTTTTGACCAATATGAATTTGCAGTTTTGTCACTTTGAAAAGTATTAAATTCAAAATATATCTTCTCATCATTAACGGTTATATTTCTTGTATAATCATCACTTATCAAATCTTGCGGATAATATCCATCTTTTTGAAGCGTATTCCAGACAGTTTCGTATTCAGCAACAGGTATGCTCGAAGATGAAAATTTAAATATGCATAGGACAATAAATACAAATACTATTATAATAAATAATGTAAGGATGTAATCTTTTATTGTGTAATTTTTAGCGTATTGTTGTTTCATAAATTAAGCACTTCTTTAAATTAAGGGGATTGAGGCGAATATGCAAAAAATTCGTTTAATCAAATAATTTTAATTATGGCATTTAAGCAGAAATTTATAAATATTATAACTTATATAAGCTATAATTTCAATATAAATAAAATCAATAGCATAATATAAAAAAACTCCGAGACATTAAATCTCGGAGTTAAATATTGAATGAAACAATCAGTCAATCGGATAAGTCCAACCGTATTTATCCTCAATTTTGCCCCACTGAATACCTGTGAGGGTATCGTAAAGATGCTGAGTTACCTCGCCGATTTTACCGTCGTTTACGGTGTATTTTATATCTTTATAGCAAAGCTCTCCGATGGGAGAAACAACAGCAGCTGTGCCTGTTCCCCAAGCCTCTTCAAGTGTGCCGTTTTTCATTGCCTCTGCAAGCTCGTCAACTGAAATTCTTCTCTCAACAACCTTGTAGCCTTCGTTTCTGAGAACCTCAAGGCAAGATTTTCTTGTAATACCGGGAAGAATGGAGCCTGTGAGCATCGGAACTACAATCTCGCCGTTGATTTTGAACATTACGTTCATAGCACCGACTTCTTCAATGTACTTTCTCTCAACGCCGTCAAGCCAAAGCACCTGAGAATAGCCTTTTTCTTCTGCCCTCTCTCCTGCTCTGTTTGATGCTGCGTAGTTACCGCCGCATTTAGCTTCGCCCGTACCGCCGACAACCGCACGGACATCCTCGGACTCAATCATAATTTTAACGGGATTGATGCCCTCTGCATAATATGAGCCGACGGGAGAAGCGATAATCATAAATGTTGCGTTGTGAACTGCGTGAACGCCGAGTGATTCGTCATTACCAAACATAAACGGACGAAGATAAAGAGAAGTGCCCTCTGCCGACGGAGTCCAATCCTGCTCTGTTTCAACGAACTTTGTATAAATTTCCAAAGCCATATCCTCGGGGATTTTGGGAAGGCAAAGACGGTCTGCCGAATTGTTCATTCTTCTTATGTTTTCAATCGGTCTGAAAAGCTGAACCTTGCCGTCTGCCCTTCTATATGCTTTAAGTCCCTCAAAAATTTCCGAACCGTAGTGGAGGCAGGTCGATGCAGGATGTATCGAAAGATAGCCAAAGGGTACAATTCTTGCGTTCTGCCAACCTGTTTCATTATTCCAGTCCATCATAAACATATAGTCGGTAAAAATTTTACCGAAGCCGAGAGTTGACGGATCGGGTTTTTCTTTAAGCGTTTGAGCTTTCGTGAATTTTATTTCCATAATATTGCCTCCTTGTTGCGCAATAAAAATCAAAAAGTGCTTTACATGCAACGGTTTATGTTGTGCATAAATATACACTAATTATACGTTCGTTATACATATATGTCAAGAAAATAATATAAAGTGTGAAAAATAATTCACAACTATTCATTATTTCTTTTTGAACTGCTGTTTAAGTCTCAAATCCTTTGAAAGAATTTTCTTGCGAAGTCTGATTGACTTGGGAGTAATCTCGACAAGCTCGTCGTCGCCGATAAATTCCATTGACTGCTCAAGGCTGAGAACGGTGTGCGGAACAAGTCGGAGTGCGTCGTCAGAGCCTGAAGCACGAGTATTTGTAAGGTGTTTATTCTTACATACGTTACAAACAATATCCTCGTTCTTTGAACATTCGCCTACAATCATTCCCTCATATACAGGAACGCCGGGACCTACAAAAAGTCTGCCTCTGTCCTGCGTGTTGAAAAGACCGTAAGCCGAGGTTTCGCCTGTCTCATGAACAACGATTGAGCCACGCTCTCTCGTCTGAATTTCGCCCTTGTATTCCTCATAGCCTGCAAAAAGGTTGTTCATAATGCCGTTGCCGTTTGTATCTGTAAGGAACTCGGAACGGTAGCCGATAAGACCTCTTGCGGGAATTCTGAATTCAAGGTGCGTTGAGCCGCCCTCACGGGTGCCCATATTTTCAAGCTCGCCACGTCTTGAGCCGATTTTCTGCATAACGTTTCCGACATATTCCTCGGGAACTTCAATTATGAGAAGCTCAATAGGCTCCAAAAGCTTACCGTTTTCATATTTTGTGATAACCTGCGGACGTGAAACCTGAAATTCATATCCCTGACGTCTCATAGTTTCGATAAGGATTGAAAGATGAAGCTCGCCTCTGCCCGATACCTTAAAGCAGTCGGTGCTGTCCGTTTCCTCAACACGCATACTTACGTTTGTTTCAACCTCTTTGAAAAGTCTGTCTCTGAGGTTACGGGAGGTTACAAACTTACCTTCCTGACCTGCAAACGGGCTGTCGTTTACCATAAAGTTCATTGAAAGCGTAGGCTCGTCAATTTTAACGAAGGGCAACGGCTCTACATTATCGGGGTCGCAAATCGTCTCGCCGATATTAAGGTCGGTAATACCCGAAACGCAGATTATATCGCCTGCCGCAGCTGACTGTACTTCAACCCTTTTCAAGCCGTCAAACTGATAAAGACGTGAAATTTTTACATTCTCACGAGTACCGTCCTGCTTACAAAGCACAACCTTATCATTTACCTTTACCGTACCACGCTTAACTCTGCCGACACCGATTCTGCCGATATAATCATCATAGTCAAGGCTTGAGAAAATGCACTGAAGCGGAGCGTCAACATCGCCCTCGGGAGCTTCAATTTCCTTGATAATTTCCTCGAAAAGCGGTCTCATATCGCCTTCTCTGACATTCGGGTCAAGAGATGCATAGCCGTCTCTTGCGGAAGCATATACAACGGGGAATTCAAGCTGATCGTCATTTGCGCCAAGTTCAATGAACAAATCAAGCACCTCGTCGATAACCTCGGCAGGTCTTGCACCCGGTCTGTCAATCTTATTGATTACAACAAGCACCTTTTTGTTAAGAGCAAGCGCCTTTGAAAGAACAAATCTTGTTTGAGGCATACAGCCCTCGAAAGCATCAACCAAAAGCAATACGCCGTCAACCATTGTAAGAATACGCTCAACCTCTCCGCCGAAATCAGCGTGACCGGGAGTGTCAACTATATTGATTTTAATTCCGTTATAATGAATTGCGGTGTTTTTGGAAAGGATTGTAATTCCTCTCTCTTTTTCGAGGTCGTTGGAGTCCATAATTCTGTCCTGAACAGCCTCGTTCTGTCTGAATATACCGCTCTGTTTAAGAAGCTCGTCAACCAATGTTGTTTTACCGTGGTCAACATGGGCAATTATCGCAATGTTTCTAATGTCTTCTCTACGCTTCACTTTACTCACCTATACCTTACTTTACTTAATATTTCACAAATAAATATTTTACCACCGAAAAGCTTTAATATCAACACTTTTTGCTACAAAGTACACAAAAGATAAAAGTTGAATTTTGTCTATTTTACTAAAAAATCGGGAGAGTCGTTGTTTTTGACTCCCCCGACGGTTAATTTTTAAGCTTTTCTCTTGCTATATGAGCCGCACCGATAACTCCTGCTTGGTTTTTGAAAAATGCCTGTTTAATCTCAAGCACCTTGAAATTTTCACGCTCCGAGTTGTGCAAATCGTTTGAAATTCGGTTAATTATATATTTCTCGCTCATTATTCCGCCGCCGATAACGAACAGCGGAACATCAAAAATAAACATAAGAGTTTTAATGCCCTTTGTGAGCTCGTCAATCCAACTGTCAACGGCAGCTTTTATTGTAGGATCGAAAAAATTATCATCACTAAAAATTTCCCTGCCTGTAAGGGTTCTGCCTGTGGCTGATTTTACTCTTTTAACAAGAGCAGTTGCGGAAGCAAGATTTTCAAATTTGTCCTCGCCTGTTATCATCTCGCCAAAGTCTCCGCCGCAAAGTCGGTCGCCCTTATAGAGTTTTCCGCCCAAAACTATCGCACCGCCGATGCCCGTGCCAACCGTGAGGCAAACAAAATTTTTAACGTTCTTACCTGCGCCGTAATTAGCCTCAGCCGTTGCAGCGCAATAAACGTCATTTTCGATAAATGCAGGCTTTGAAAATCGTTCGGTTATAAGCTTTGCAAGCTCTGTCCCCGTGTATTCGGGTATATTTTCGTTAGCAAATATAATTCTGCCGTTTTCGCTGTCAACCCGACCTGCCGTGCTTATAGAAATCGCATCGCAATCGGATATATGCGCTTCGATTATCTTATATACCTTTTCAAGCAAAGCACTTGCTCCGAGCTTTGCCTCGGACGGAATTTCAGAAAAAGATGAAATGTTATTGTTATCATCGACAAGAGCGTATTTAATAGCTGTTCCGCCAATGTCAATCGCAAGTATAGTCATATTACTCTCCGTTATTTGTTAAGATATGATACAAAGCGTCTTGTAATATCTCTCGGTCTTGTAATCGCAGTACCCACAACACAAGAAAAAGCACCGCTTTCGTATGCCTTTACAAGCTGTTCGGGATACCAAATTCCACCCTCGGCAATGACGGTAGCGGAAAGCTCTTTACTGTATCTTTCAATAAGATTGAAAGCAGGGATAGCTTCGCCTTTTGTGTAAGGCGTGTATCCGCACATTGTTGTACCTATAAGGTCGCAGCCAAGCTCCAAAGCAAGCTTGCCCTCTTCAAAGCAAGAGGTATCGGCCATAAAGAGCTGTTCGGGATATTTTTTGCGAATTTCAGTGAAAAATTCCGTAAATGTTATTCCGTTAGGTCTCAGTCTGTTTGTTGCGTCAACAGCGATTATATCAACACCCTCATTGCAAAGTGCATCAACCTCCGCAAGTGTAGGTGTAATGTATACATCAGAGTCCGGATATACGCTTTTGATAATTCCGATAATCGGCAAATCAACCGTCTTTTTAATTTCTTTTATATCCTCAACCGTATTTGCTCTTATTCCGACTGCACCGCCCTCGCTTGCCGCAAAAGCCATTCTCGACATTATGTAAGAATCGTGCAGCGGCTCTTCGGGTAACGCTTGACAGGAAACAATAAGGCCCCCTTTGATTTGTTCAAGTATTTTTTTGTTTTTTTCATTCATCTTTATCACCGATTTATCAATATTTTCTATATTATATTTTATTTCGTTAAAAAGTTCAACGAATATCATTGATTTTGCAGAAAAAAGATATATAATTCTCGTATAGGAGATGAATATATGAAATACGATTTAACAAAATTCAACGGAGTGTTCGTCGCACTCAACGCAATTTACGACGAAAACGATAACATAAATGTCGAGGAAATTAAAAAGCTCGTTAAGACTTACATTTCAATCGGCATTAACGGCATATATGCTTGCGGTTCAACGGGCGAAGGCTTCCTTTTGAGCACCGAAGAAAGAAAGCAGGTTGCAAAAGCCGTTGTTGACGCATCTGAGGGAAAAATCACAACTATTATCCATGTAGGCGCCGCTTCTACGAAAGAAGCTTGCGAGCTTGCACGCCATGCGGAGGAAATCGGCGCTGATGCCGTTTCTGCCGTTCCGAGCGTTTATTACAGACTTTCGGAGGCTTCCATTGAAACACATTGGAAAACAATCATTGCTTCAACCGATTTGCCGTTCTTTATCTACAATATTCCTCAGCTTACGGGATATGACCTTTCATACTCGCTTCTTGAAAGAATGATGAAAGAAGAAAAGGTTATCGGTATCAAGGACTCGGCTGAAAGCACATATCAGATGGAGCGTTTCAGAAGAATTGTCGGCGACGATTTTATTATCTTCAACGGTCCCGACGAGCAGTTCCTCGCAGGCAGACTTATGGGTGCTAATGCAGGTATCGGCGGTACATATGGAAGTATGCCCGAGCTTTACTTAAAACTCAATTCATTAATAACCGAAAATAAGATTGTTGAGGCAAAGGCACTTCAGGTTAAAATCAATGACTTTGTACAAAGACTTTGCTCTTTCCCCTCTCTTTACGGCGCAAGCAAGGCTGTTATTAAATTAAGATACGGAATCAAAGCAGGTATACCGAGACTTCCTATGCTTCCCGTTTCTGTTGATGATCCTAAACTCGTTGAACTTGTCAATGATATTAACAAGGCTGTTGAGGAAGTCAAAAATTCATAATCTTTAACAGAATATCGGATGTATTATCTCCCGCAAACCGTCATATAAATAACCAAACCAATAAAATGAGGTGTTTATATGAGTGGAATTGCGGGAGAAATTTTATTTTCTGAAAAATTCAGCGAACAATGCAAAGAGCTTTCGGAAATGGGCGGTGCAATAAGGCACAGAGGCTCTTTTCACGGCGATTATACAACCGAGCACGCTGCATTGTATCAAGGCTCTGTAAAGCAAAATAAGGCTGATTTTAAGCTGCCGTTAAGGCTATGGAAAAATGAAATCGAATATACAATCGTTTTTGACGGACTGATTTATAATAAAAAAGAGTTGAAAGAAATTTTGTTTAAAAGAAGCTGCCGTTTTGAAACCGAAACAGACGAAGAAATTGTATTAAAAGCCTATTTCGAGTTCGGTGCAGACTGCTTGAAAATTATCAACGGTGCTTTTGCACTTGCGATTTGGGATAATAAAAGCGAAAGTCTTTTCATAGCGAGAGACCGTTTTGGAATTAAACCGTTTTTCTATACGGTATTAGACAACGGTTTTATATTTGGCTCGGAGATTAAAGCACTTTTTGCAAGCGGCAGAATTAAGCCTAAAATCAATCTTGAATCAATTCTTGAAATTATGCTTATAGGACCCGGTCGAACGCTCGGTTACGGTGTGTTTGAAGGAGTTTTTGAGCTGCTGCCTGCAACCTACGGATATTTTACAAGGGACGGATTGAAAGTCTGTAAATATTGGACGTTGTATCCGCACGAGCATACAGATACGCCCGAACAGACGGCGGAAAAAGTCAGATTTTTGGTTGACGATTCAATAAAAAGTCAATCGGAAGCCGACACTCCTATATGCACAATGCTTTCGGGAGGACTTGATTCAAGCATTATTTCATCGGTTGTTGCAAAAGATCTTGCCCGACAAGGCAAAACACTTGACACATACACCGTAACTTATACTGACAATGACAAATACTTTACACGCTCAAAATTCCAACCGAATAGCGACAGCGAATTTATCGGTATAATAAACAATTACCTGAACGCTCAAAATCACATAATTGAAATTGACCATAAATCGCTTGTATCGGCTCTGTTTTCTGCGGTTGAGGCTCGTGATTTGCCGGGTATGGCTGATGTTGACTCTTCCCTGCTCCTGTTCTCAAAAGCGATTGCGAAAGATTATAAAATCGTGCTTTCGGGCGAGTGCTCGGATGAAATTTTTGCAGGTTATCCGTGGTACAGAGATCTTGCTTTGCGTAATGCCGATTCGTTCCCGTGGGCAAGGTCAACGACATACAGGCAATCGTTTTTAACGGATGAAATAAGTAATGCGGTTGATGCGGAAGGTTTTGTCCATAAAAAATATGAAAACACATTAAAGCAAGCTATGAAGCTTAACACGATCGACAGCGACGAGCGCACAAAAGAGCTTATGAAATTAAATCTTGATTGGTTTATGATGACGCTTGTAGACCGTTCAGACAGGATGAGTGCATTTAATTCACTTGATATCAGAGTTCCGTTTTGCGATTACAGAATTGTTGAATATTTGTATTCCGTTCCGCTTGAAATAAAGGATTATAACGGCTTTGAAAAAGGAATTTTACGCAAGGCATACAGCGATATGCTTCCAAAGGAAATTCTTTGGCGTAAAAAGAGCCCATACCCCAAAACTCACAATCCGATATATTTAAGCTTAGTCCGTGCCGAGCTTGAGAAAATATTACAGGATGAGACTTCTCCGATATTTGAATTTGTAAGTAAGCAGGCACTTAATGCTTTGCTACTCGAAAACAGCTCGCAACGATTTTACGGTCAGCTAATGACCACACCGCAAACAATAGCTTATTTTGTACAAATCAATTATTGGCTTAAAAAATACAATATTGAAATAGATTTATAAACAAAAAACCGACATCTATTGATTTAGATGTCGGTTTAACTAATTATTCCGCATAATTTAATATCTTTTGTAAGCGATGATTTACACCTGAACGGGAAAGCGGAGGCTCCAGCATTTGACCTATTTGCTGCAAGGAAAGCTCCGGATTTTCAAGTCGTAAGACTGCAATTTTTTTGAGCTCAGGAGAAAGCTTTTCAAAATTTCCCTCTCTTTTAAGCTTTTCAATTGCCTGTGTCTGTCTTAATGATGCGTTGACCGTCCTGTCAAGGTTGGCATTTTCAAAATTTGTTCGCCTGTTAACATTGTTTCGGACGTCCTTAAACACCTTTACGCCGATATATTCAAGCGCAGAATCGTTTGCGCCCATCAAGGTCAGAAGCGTAACAATTTCGTCGCTGTCCTTGAAATAGAGCACATTTTGACCGTTTCGTTTGATTTCCTTTGCGTTGAGCTCAACCTCTTCAAAAATGCGAATTAAATCGTTTCTGAGACTGTAAGGCACGGAAAATTCAATATGATAATTCTTTTCGGGATCGTTTATTGTTCCGCAAGCAAGGAATACTCCTCTCAAAAAACCTGCAAAGCAGCATTCATCGGATATATTTGCCCAATTTACACGCCTTGAACGCTCATCGCCCGAAAGCCCGAAAGCTTCAAGGATTTTTAGCCTACCATCCTGCTCTTTGACGGAAACCTTACATTTCCCCGACTTTGAGCAGGTGTATTCAACCTCGGATTCGCTGAGCCTTTCGGTAACATTTTTATATTTTTCGGCAACCTCGCCGTTTTCCGTGCTTATATAGATTTCACGCTTTGAGAACATTTTTCCGAACAACAAGAGTCCGTATGTTTCAGCCAAAGCACAACACGGCTTAACCTCGTCCAAGCTCATAAGCTCGGTTTTTAACTGTGAACAAAAAGACATATCTTTACCTTTTAATATCTCTGTGGAATACGCCGACATCACAACCGTTTTCAAGCAAATGCTTGTTGAGAAGCTCGGCAAAAACAACCGAACGGTGTTTACCGCCCGTACAGCCTATCGCTATTGTAAGCTGACTTTTGCCCTCCGTCATATAAAGAGGAATTAAAAAATCAATAAGGTCATAAAGCTTCTTTTCAAGCTCTTTTGACTGACTGTATTTCATTACAAAATTGCGTACTTCCGTTTCAAGTCCCGTGTGACTTTTAAGCTCGGGAACATAAAACGGATTTGGTAAGCAACGCACATCAAAAACAAGGTCAGCGTCTTTCGGCAGACCGTACTTAAAGCCAAAGGACATACTGTGAATTTTAAGCGTGCTCGATATGTTGTTGAGAAACAGCTTTGCGATTTTCTCCTTAAACTGCGAGCTCATAACGTTTGAGGTGTCAACAATATAGTCTGCCATCTGCCTTGCGGGAAGCAATATTTCTCGTTCCTTTGCAATAGCTTCGGCAAGTGACGGAGTATCGAATTCATCAGCAAGCGGATGCTTTCTTCTCGTTTCTTGATAACGGTGCATAATAACCTCGGTGTCCGCATCAATAAACAAAATTTTACAGTGGATTTTTGTCTTGTCAAGTTCCTTTAATATGTTAAACAGACTTGTGAATTCTTCGCCCAATCTAATATCCGCAACAAGCGCAACTCTCTCTTTTTCGTCGTTTGACTCCATACAAAGCTGAACAAAAGTGGGAATAAGCTTCGGCGGCATATTATCAACGCAGTAAAAGCCTATATCCTCCAAAGCCTGCACGGCTCTCGATTTACCTGCGCCTGACATACCTGTTACAATTACCAAATCCATAAATTCACATCCTTAAAATTTGCCTAAAAATCTAACCTCAGGTTCAAGCATTACACCCTTATTTTCATAAACGGTTTTTCTGATAAAATCGATAAGCGAAGCAATATCAGTTGAGGTCGCATTCCCTTTGTTAATAACAAAGCCTGCGTGCTTTTCGCTTACCTGCGCACCGCCTATCGAATATCCTTTGAGAGCACATTCCTCAATCAATGCGCCTGCAAAATAGCCCTCGGGACGCTTAAATGTACTGCCTGCACTCGGAAATTCAAGCGGCTGTTTATCCTTACGTTTGCCGAGATTTTCGTACATTTTAGCTTTGATTGACTCCTTGTCGGATTTCTCTAATCTCAATTTAAGAGAGGTTATAATATATCCGTTATCGGAATAAGCACTTTTTCTGTAAGAAAGACCAAGCTCATCGCCTGATAATTTACCGACGTTCAAATCGGTATCAATGTGCGTACATTCTATAAGCACATCCTTCATTTCTCCGCCGTAAGCACCTGCGTTCATAAAAGCCGCACCGCCTGCCGTACCGGGAATTCCGAAAGCAAATTCAAGTCCGCTTAGCGAATTCTCAAGTGCAAAGCTGCACAGCTTAGCCATTGAAATACCGCTTTCGCAAACTATTGTATTTTCATCGACAAGCTCAATATTTGAAAAATCCGAGCCGATTTTAATGACTGCTCCGAATAAACCGTTATCGGAAACAAGAATATTGCTCCCGTTTCCGATAATATAGGTTTTTATTTCGTTTTCACGGCAAGATTTGAGAATTGCCGTAAGTGATGCGATACTGTCGGGAAAAACGATTATATCGGCATTTCCGCCGGTTTTGAAGCTTGTAAAATCACGCATACTTGCATTTTCAAGATATTTGCAATTTAGCTTTTCTGCGGTTTTCTTTACAATATCAGTCACATAATCACCTTTCATTATTCGTCAAGCAATGCAGCGCCGATAACACCTGCATCGTTGCCGAGCTTAGCAGAGCAAATTGTAGTTTGCTCCTCGGAATATACACTATATCTTTCCTGATAAACAATCTTTCTGACAGGCTCAAGAAGATACTCTCTTTCATATCCTATTCCGCCGCCGACACAGAGCATCTTTGGCTGGAATGTGTTTATAACGTTTGTTATACCGATTGAAAGATAATGAACATACCAATCAACAAGCTTTTTACCTGCTTCATCGCCTGCACGCATTGCGTCAAAAGCTGTTTTTCCGTTAACCTTATCAATGTCTCCGCCGACAATTTCCCACATCTTTGAGTCTTTATTATCAAGCATTGATTTTTTAGTCTCACGAATTAAAGCAGTCGCCGAGGAATAAGCCTCCCAACAGCCCTTTCTTCCGCAGGTGCAAGGCTCGCCGTCTGCACAGATAACCATATGACCCATCTCACCTGCCGCGCCGTTACAGCCGCTGAGGATTTTGCCGTCAACAATAATACCCGAGCCGACGCCTGTTCCGAGTGTAATAGCAGCAAAATTATCAACTCCGCCGCCTGCGCCTGCCTTAGCCTCTCCGAGAGCAGCGCAGTTAGCGTCATTTTCTATATAAATAGGCTTGTCAAAATGGCTCTGCAATATTTTTCTCGCAGGAACATTTGAAAAACCGAGATTGTTTGCATACTGAATTATTCCAAAATGTTTTTCAACTGAGCCGGGAGTTCCTATACCGATCGAACTAACGTCTGCAAGAGTAATTCCTGCATCCTCGATAGCCATTTCAACAGCTTTTGCAACGTCCGCTAAAATTTCAACAGCAGGACGAGGGCAAGCGGTAGGCATTTTACCCTTACCGACAATTTTATAAAATTCATCCACTACACCGGCAACAATATTTGTTCCGCCGAGATCAACACCAATTCTGTACATAACATCCTCCAAAAAAGTAATATATTTTCAATTTAATAGCTTTGCCAAATTTCAAGTTCTTCGGGTTTTGGCTCTTCTTCCTGCATACCAAGCTGATGAAGAAGCTCTTTTGCGGCATTATAGCCCATTTTCTTTTGCCTGTTGTTCATAGCCGCAACCTCAATGATAATTGCAAGGTTTCTGCCCGGCTTAACGGGTACTACCGTAATAGGCAAATTGACGTTCATAATATTTATATATTCGGTATCAACGCCCATTCTGTCATAAACCTTGTCGGGATTCCATTGTTCAAGCTTAACAACCATATTGATTTTTTCAGAAAGCTTAACTGCACCCATACCGAAAATACGGCGTGCGTTTACTATACCGATACCACGAAGCTCAATAAAGTGGCGAATATTATCGGGAGCAGAGCCAACTAAGGTTTTTGCGGATACCTTTCTTATCTCAACCGCATCGTCTGCGATAAGTCTGTGACCACGCTTGATAAGCTCGACGGCGGTTTCACTTTTACCTACGCCGCTGTCGCCGACAATCAAAACGCCCTCGCCGTAAACCTCGACCAAAACACCATGCCTCGTAATACGCTCTGCAAGCTCGGTACCGAGAAAGCTGATAAGTGCCGACATACAGCTTGAAGTCGGCTCGGCAGTTCTGAAAAGCGGTACATTATACTTTTGTGCAAGCTCTTTGGCACACTCGGGCAACTCAAGATTTCTTGTAATTAAAACAAAGGGCGGCTTGTGGCTCATCAATCTTTCAATGCTTGCAAATTGCTCATCGGGATGAAGCTTTTTAATAAGCTCAATTTCCGAAAGTCCGAGAAACTGTGCACGCTCGGCATCAAAGAAAGCGTCTCTGTCAACCAAAAGCAAGCCGGGTCTGTTTACATCGGGTGAACAAATAGTATGCTCTTTGAAATCCTTGGGTAAATAGATGACCTCATAGTCAAATTCTTTAAGTACCTTATCAAGTGATACAAAATACTTGGCAGACAAGCCTATCCCTCCAAAATAATGTTTGTAGCTATTATAAACTATAAATCAAATCAATTCCATACTTTTTTGCAAAAAAATTATAAATATCTAACAGTATTTTTTTATGAAATCGCCAATTTCGTCGATTACGTCCTCAGCTTGCGGAAAAACTCCCATTGCATTTAAGTATCCGTGTCCCATTCCGTTGTAAACGACAGCTTTTACGGGAACCCCTGCAGCGTGTAATTTCCGTGCCCAAGCAATATTTTCAATTTTAAGATAATCGAGCGCACCGACTGAAATTAAGGTCGGAGGATTTTCGCTTGAATCAAAGCTGTACGGATTTAATCGAATATCGGGCTCGGAAATATCAAAAACGCTGTCAAAGCTGTCAGTCATCATTTCAAGCTGACGAGTTATGCAGCGAGAAAGCTTTTTCTGCGATGGCTCATATTTGAAATTTTTAATGCTCTTATTAAAATATTCGTCCTCGATACCCATCGGATTTAACGAAGCATATAAAAGTATCTGCCCCCTGACTCTTCCGCTTCCTTTATTGGCGGTTGAAATATATTGAGCAAGGTTTCCGCCTGCACTGTCGCCGCAAACAAAAATTTTTGATTTATCAAAGCCGAGCTTTTCCGCATTATTATAAATATATTCAAATACTTCAAGGCAGTCATTATGCGGTGTAGGATAAGGGTTTTCGGGCATAAGACGGTATTCAACGCTGATAACGGGCATATTGAATTTCTCGACAAAGACCTTCCACGCCTCGTCATAAGGAGTCATACTTCCCGCAATAAAAGCTCCGCCGTGCATAAAATACAAACAGCCGTTTTCGGAAGAGCAGTTTTTATTTTTATAAACTCTAATGGGTATTTCGTATCCGTCATCGGTTGTAACCGTGCTGTCGGAAATATCAACACCTTCCCTGACGCAAACCGCACTTGAAGTCTTATCGCATACAGCACGGAAAGAAGAGAGCATTTTTTCGTTAAATTTAATTTTAATTCTCTTGATAACAAATTCGGGAAGCAAGCGCATTGATTTGGCGGTTTTACCCATAGGCCCGCCGAGAAGTCGAGGGTCAATGCCAAGCGGCGATACGGCGTCAGGCGCATATTTTACCGTTATGGGCAAAGAGCCGCACATTTCAGTATATTGAGTTTGCTTCAGCTCGTTTAAGAACTCATCCGTGTACCACTTTTTGTCCCAGCTCTTTTTCTTTTTCTTTTTCATATAAACTATCCTCAAAAAATCGTTTTTTACATTGTAACATAAAATAAATTATTTTCAAAACAAAAATCCATATATTAACATTTATAACAAAGACAATTTTGCAAATGATATACTTGCAGACGCAAATAAAGAAAAGGGGTGTTTTTAATGGCTACAGTACCCGAGGCAAAGGAAGCTCTCAATAAGTTCAAAATGGAAGCTGCTTCTGAAGTAGGCGTAAATTTGAAGCAGGGCTACAACGGTGATCTCACATCTAAGCAGGCAGGTTCAGTCGGCGGTCAGATGGTTAAGAAGATGATCAAGGCTTACGAAGACAGCATGAAATAAGGTTGTTATATTTTCGGACAAAAAGGTCTGTCGGAATACCGGCAGACCGATTTTTTGTGAATTTTAAGTTGGATTTGCGGTTTAATTGTCATTTGTCTGTTATTAAATTTCAATTTTTAATTTGTAAAAAGAAAAAACAACTGCACTGAAAATTTCAGTGCAGTTATTTAAAATATATTAGTTTTAATAATTTCTCGATTAAATCTTATTGCAATGATATTATTATTGTCATCCCATTTGAGTATTCCATTTAGATATGTAAACTGTTGGAAATTAGTATTATATATTCCATGGAGTCCTATAGATTTATAAGCAGGTTGTGATATATCATCTTCCCATACAATTTCTACACACATCTGTGCATGCGCAGTATCATAATAAACTTTTACATATGTATTTTTATAAATATATACCATTTTATTGTGAGCTACATATACATCAAGTGAGCCACTATATGTTTCACCAGCAATTGCATCTTTAATTGATGATATCGAGTTGAATTTATCCATAAAAAATTTCCTTTCTTATTATCATAATAAAGCAGAGTGGTTGCCCACTCTGCTCTGTTTAGTTTTGCAACATAAAAACATTTACTTACATTTTTTATCACAGAACTGTTTCTTGATTGTTTAAAATATTAATCTCCTATAGATATTAAATTTGTCCTTAAAAATATAGCTTTGTTTATTAATTTAATCAAATCAGTTAATGTATTTTTTAATGTATCATAATCACTATATTCAATTAATAAATTAGAAGATAGAATATTTTTTATTACATCCAATAACTTTGTTAAATGATCATTGCTAATTACGACATCATCATATGGATCAATGTCATATAGTACACTAAAATCTATATTAATTATTTTAGTTAAATCATTAATAATTGACATTAAGTCATCATCTAATTCAACATTATAGTCATTAATATTAATTTCATTAACTGAATTTCCAATATAAAAATTCATTGTATTCACCTCATCATTTTATTGGAAATGCTGTTACAACATTCCCATATTCATCTATAACTACTTTAATAGTGTATAAATCTTTGCCTTTACTGTTTTTACCAATTGCATCTTTAATTGCTGATATTGAACTAAATTTATCCATTTGAAAATTCCTTTCTTATTATTTTTCTAAAGCAGAGTGGCTGCCCACTCTGCTTCATTTGTTAACATTAAAAATTGTTTTTCTGTGTCAAACTAAATTCTATTCACCTTTGTCATGAAGATATTTTGAACATAAATCGTGTAAATTACGATTTATATTTATTGAATTTTTATTTTTCTTATCAATAATGTCTAAATTCAATTCAGTATTTCTATATCCATCAAAAACTTCAAGTAATTTAAAAATTGTATCATATGTTATATCAAAAAGTAAGTCTTTTAAATCAGGATTTTCGATTAATGCTGTATAAACAACTTCTTCCTGAATCATTTTAATTTCTTTAAATAATTTTTCATGAACGTTATTCATAATTTTCTCCCAAAAAGACACAAAGCTTTTCTGTGTCATCCCCAATTTTACATTTAATATATCATTTTATCTGTCAATTTTCAAGAAAATTAGTATTTGAAAATATACAGCGCACATTTTTGTCCGTATATTTAATATATCGTATACAGAAAAACCATATACTTTTTGTTTCAAAAAATTTTTCATTAAAAATATATATGCAAATATGTTATAGAAATATTTGGAAAATCTCTCTATAATAATAAGTGTGAAAGAAAGGAAGTGCAGATTATATGTTCAGAACTGCAACCAATGAGGAAATCGGCAAATATTTGTTTAAGCTCATTGATGAAAAAAGTGATAAATTTAAGTCGGGAAGGGATTTTTGCAAGCAGTATCTTTTGCTTGAAAAAGGAGAACAGCCAAGTGATGATGAAATCCAAAAGCAAGCAAACAGGCTGTCCGGAATAAAATCAGGTAAATACGGGCTTCAAATTCAAGATTTAGGCTACTATACGGAGCTTTTGGAGATAACCTGCGAGGAGCTTTTAAGCGCCGGTAAATCTAAGCCTGCATTCCCTGACAGATATTCAAATTACACATTTGCACATTCAACCGACAGAGGTTATTGGGAAAGGTACATAAATAATGACGACAAGCTTTTTCTTAATGCCGACGAATACGGAAAAACCATATTGGATTATGCTTTTGAATGTGAAAATTACGGTCTTATAAAATTTTTAACAGAAAACAATTACATAACTATTGTTGATAACGAAAGTACAAAAGATTATGTTATGACATTTATGCCTCCCGATAAAGCAATGAAATATATGTCGAGGAACGCAAACAAGCTCAATGATGAAATTATAAATAACGATAAAATCCGTACAACTGTTGTTGCATTGGCGATTAAGAAAAACGATAAGTACTTTTTGACAAAGCTGCGTGCGAGAGAAATACCTGCTCTGTATAGCGTTTGTGAATATGGGTTTTCAACACAGTTTGATAATTTTGAAAGCAGCTATAACGATAAATTGACAAATGCCGTTGCAAACGCAGACAAGGAAATACTTGGCTACTTTTCAGAGCCTTTCAGTATCAAAAGCGAACATAGTGAAGGCGTTTTTATATATCCGTTTTTGGGTCGTCTGTTGGATAAAATGATAAGTGAAAATAATAAAAATACGGTTTATGTCCTTGAAAGAACGCTTGACTATAACAGTAATGTGCTTAATGAGCTTAGCGAAAAGATTGCACAATCGTATATTATGTATAAAAAATACTGTGACGATAAAGAAGCTTTTTCAGGCGCGGTAAAATATTTCGATATGAACGACAACGGAGTTTTTACTTTTATGAATTACGACCCGAGTGACACCTCGAATCTTATAAAAATGAAATCGAATGTTATTCATATAAGCAAAAAGTCAAAGGATGAAAAGATCAATGAGCTTATAAGCAAGATAAATAAGATTTATTTTGCCATAAAAAATCAAAGTAAAGATTCTTTACTTAAAGCAGATTAAAAAAGGAGTGGGTTTATATGTATTGTAAAAATTGCGGATGCAGTCTCCCTGACGATGCGACAAAATGTGAAAATTGCGGAACTGTATTGAGCTACGGCTTTGAAGCGGGTAAGACTAACCCTGTTAAGGAAGAAAAAGGCTCTGTACTGCTTGGGATTTTAGGCTTTATGTTTCCTCTCATAGGCTTGATTTTATATCTTGCAATGATGCACAGCGAACCTAAAAAAGCAAAATCCGCAGGCAAGGGTGCGTTAACCGCATTCATTATTTATTTAGTTTTCATTGTGATAGTTACAATTTCGGTTATGGTTCCCGTTATAGATACATACCGTAAATCATCGCAGGCCGACGACTCATCTTACGTCGAAAGCTATGATTACGACGATGTCAGGTACTCAAACGATTATGATTATAACTATGATTATGATTGCGATTACGACTATTCAATCGATTGCTGATAAGCTATAACAAGCTAAACACCTGTAACAAAGTATTTTAATCAAGATATAATGATTGTAGATACTCGGTTACAGGTGATTTTTTATGTTAAGAACAGTTTTGTCAATTCTTATGCCGTTTGTCGGAACATCCTTAGGCGCTTGCTCGGCATTTTTTATTAAGAATAAAATCAATCAAAAAATCAACAGAATTATACTCGGTTTTTCGGGAGGAATAATGCTTGCGGCGAGTATATGGAGTCTTATTCTGCCGTCAATAGAGCAATCGGAGCATTTGAACAAAATGTCCTTCTTCCCTGCTGCGTTTGGAATTTGCATGGGAATAGCTTATCTGATTTTAACGGATAAGTTTATAAAACAAGCAAAGGGAAAATCGGACAAAAGCAAGCTGCTGATTTTTGCGGTTACGCTTCACAATATACCCGAGGGTATGGCTGTTGGCGTGGTTTTCTCGGCGCTTGCTTCGGGAAGTCCTAACATAACCTTTGCTTCGGCTTTTGCGCTCGCACTCGGAATTGCAATACAGAATATTCCCGAGGGCGCTGTTGTTTCTCTGCCCGCAAGAGCTAAGGGCTATTCAAAAATGAAGTCATTTGTTATCGGCGTCCTGTCCGGTGCGGTTGAGCCTATCGGCGCAGGACTCACATTTTTAATGTCGAATACGATTACCTCGCTTTTGCCTTATCTTCTGTCTTTTGCCGCAGGTGCAATGATTTATGTTACGGTAAATGAAATTATCCCCGAAGCAAAAGACAATAAAGACGACTGTATTTGCGCCCTTTCGTTTGCGATAGGATTTTTAATTATGATGATATTGGATGTTGTTATGTAACAAAAAAGCCTTAGAGATGAAAGTTATATCTCTAAGGCTTTTTTTAATACTGTGAATAATTTTTCAGGAAATCCGCAAGCTCATCCGTTGCGTGTGTAAGCTCTTTTACAGTCGGCAAATAAACAATTCTTGCGTGGTCAGGCGTCGGATAATTAAACGCTGTACCTTGAACAAGCAAAATCTTTTTCTTTTTAAGGAAATCAAGAACAAACTGCTCGTCATCGTTTATATGGAATTTATCCATATCAAATTTCGGGAAAATATAGAAAGCGGCTTTGGGCTTCACAACGCTGACTCCGTCAATCGAGGAAAGAGCGTTATAAACACATTCTCTCTGCTCATAAATTCTTCCGCCCGGCTTTAAGAGAGCGTCAACGCTTTGATAACCGCCCAATGCAGTCTGAATAATCTGCTGCGAGGGAACATTTGAACAAAGTCGCATCGATGAAAGAAGATTAAGTCCTTCGATATAACCCTTAATCCTTGATTTATCACCGCTTATAACCATCCAACCGCATCTGAAACCTGCAATTCGATGCGATTTTGAAAGTCCGTTAAGAGTAATACACGGAACATCAGGCGCAAGTGAAGCGATGGAAATGTGCTTTAAGCCGTCCATAACGAGTCTGTCATATATTTCATCGGAATAAATAATCAATCCGTGTTGTCTTGCAACCTCAACGATTTCAAGCAAGATTTCCTCAGAATAAAGAGCACCTGTGGGATTGTTGGGGTTAATGATAACAATACCCTTTGTTCTGTCTGTTATTTTCTTTTTAATATCATCAATGTCGGGATTCCACTCGTTTTGCTCGTCACACATATAATGAACAGGAGTACCGCCCGCAAGCGAAACGGAAGCGGTCCAAAGCGGATAATCAGGTGCAGGAACAAGTATTTCGTCGCCGTTGTCAAGTAAGCCTTGCATAGACATTGTAATAAGCTCACTTGCACCGTTGCCTGTGTAAATATCATTTATATCAACATTCGGAATTCCCTTTATCTGACAATACTGCATTATTGCTTTTCTTGCCGAGAAAATACCCTTTGAGTCTGAATAGCCTTCTGAATCTCTAAGCGTATAAATCATATCTCTGATAATTTCATCGGGTGCCGTAAAATTAAATGGCGCAGGATTGCCTATATTCAGTTTCAAAACCTTTATGCCGTTTTCGGTCATTCGGTTTGCCTCGTCCATAATCGGACCTCTGATATCATAGCAAACATGGTCAAGCTTATGTGATTTTTCAAAATTTCGCATTATATCATTCCTTAACTTTTGTCTATTTATATTATACCACTCTTATTTTACAATTCAATGTCAAATATTTATAAAAAAAACGGCGCAAAAGCACCGTTTATGTATCAATTTTTAACTTCCCTTTTAATTCCGAAAACCATACGCAATAATCCGCCTATTACCTTAGGATTGTCAAACACGATAAATTTCATATTGCTTTCCTCCTAACAGCATTTGCACAAGACAACGCCGCTTGCGGCAAGCGCAAAGGACAGGACAACGACAAGCGCCTTCGCAGGAATTGTAAAGGCAAGAGCCAAGCCCAATCCAAAGACAAGGAGAATTGCCCCTATACCGATTTTCTGCTTGCGTTTGCCCATAAAATACACCGCCTTTTTTCTTGTGCTATTACACTATATTCAAAAGCGATGAAAAGTGTTAAAAAGCTTCTTTTGAAACCTCCATAACAAGCAACGTTCCGTCTGTTACGGTTATTTTTGCATTAGGGTCAGTAATTTCATTGCTTACACCCATTGACTGAAACGGAGAGAGCTTATACTTATTTAACGGATAAAACACGCCTTCAAGAGTAACCTCGGCAAAGCCGCCGAGTGCAAAAACCGATAAAAATCTGTTGTTTTTCTGCACATTGTGAGCTTCGTCTTTTAATGTGTAAATCTTGTGATAATCGTCTAAAATTGTTATATTGATTCCTTTTTGCTTGAAATCGCCCAAAAGTGCAAAATTTGCAAATGTATGGTCTAGCCTGCCGCCCGTAGCACCGAGAATAAGAATATCGGAAAAGCCTTTTTCAACTGCCCTTTCCACGGCAAATTCCATATCGGTACAGTCCTTAATAGGATTCAATGCTATAACCTCGACATCAAACTCAGGAGTATCGCAGGAATCAAAATCGCCGACAATCAAATCGGGTGTTATGCCCAAATCTGTCAAAGCTTTGTAACCTGCATCGGCACCGATAACAAAATCATCGTAAAAAATATTCTTTTTTAACAATTCGCTGTTTTCAATTTTAGCGGCGCCGACAATTACGCACCGTCTTTTATTTACAAGTTCCATTCCTTTATATCCTTGACCTCATTATAAAGCTGAACATAGCTGTTATGCCTTGATTTGCTGATCTTGCCCTCGTTTACCGCTTCAACAACGGCACAGCCTTTATCTGCGGTATGAGTGCAGGACGGATAAAATTTGCACTTTTCAATATAATCGGAAAAATCTCTGAAGCAATAAGCAAGCTCATCCTTCAAAATTATGTCGCTTTTATCAATTTCAAATGACGAAAAGCCCGGTGTATCAACAACAAACCCATCGCAGACTCTGTAAAGCTCCGCTTGCCGAGTTGTATGCCTGCCTCGTCCAAGCTTTTTGCTTATCTGTGCGGTTTTAAGAGCAAGTGTTTCGTCAAGATTATTGAGAAGCGAGGTTTTTCCAACGCCCGAATTGCCTGTTAAAGCGCTGATTTTATCCTTCAAAACCGCTTTAACCTCATCAACACCGCCTTTTGTCTCATTGGATACGATTATTGTCTTAAAGCCTGCAAGAGTGTAAATATCGAATATTTCCTGCGCAGATGCAAGATCCGACTTTGTAATAACGATTATCGGCTCAATATTCTTATGCTCCGCAACTGCGATAAGCTTATCAATCACAAGAGTTGAAGGCTTTGGCTCTACCGTTGATACGACAATAATCAAATTATCGATATTAACAACAGGCGGACGTGTCAAAGCGTTCTTTCGAGGCATAATTTCATCAATGGTGTTCTCTGCATTTTCGTTAATACTGATAGTTACCTTATCGCCGACAAGCGGAGACAGCTTTTCCTTTCGGAATACTCCCCTCGCCTTACATTCATATATCTCATCGGCGGCTTCAACATAATAGAAGCCGCCGATACCTTTTATAATTGTTCCGTTAAGTGTTTTCATATTATTCCGCCGTAAGAGTTATTTTCTGATCCTTGGAATATGTGTTATTGTCATGATTGGGAAGCTGTTCGATGACAGTACCGCTTGAAATTTTATTGTTGTTTTTATCAAACACGGCAACGTTTGTAAATCCTGCTTTTTCAAGCGTTTTAACAGCCTCGGAAACGCTCATTCCGACAACATTCGGAACAGAATATTTCTCGACATACGGAGTTTTTGAAATATTGGAAAGATCTGCAGGTGTTTTTGTAAAGTCAATATTACCTGTCATAACAGTCTGATCGTTAATCTTTACGGTAAATGTAGTTGAGCCTTTACCCTTTACCTCAACGGTTTTTGTTCCGCCTGCAAGCAAAACATCATTGTAGGTCTGATACGCTTCGCTGCCGAGATAAACCTTTACAGTACCCGAAGCCGAATTTACGGTCTGCGGAAGATCAATTGTAATCTTCGCCGTGCTTTCGGACGGAGTGCCCGTACTTACATAAATTGTTACCTCTGCGCCGTTATCCGCTGCTTCGCCGCCCTTAGGAGACTGGTCAACAACCGTTCCTGCCGCCTCTGCGCTGTCGGTATCGGTTACCTTAACCTTAAAGCCGTCAGCCTTGAGAAGCTCTATTGCAATATCCTTACTGTAGCCGACAACCTGTGTAACATTTTTCGAATTGGGGTTTTCATCGGTTGAAACATAAATCGTTACAAGTGAGCCCTTCTCTGCATATGAGCCCTCGGACGGATAAATCTCATAAACAACGCCCGGAGTTGCACTCTTGTTATATGAAGCGATTGTTTTAACCTGGAAACCGCTTTGCTTAAGCTTTGCTTCCGCCTCGCTGACAGAAAGACCCACAATGCCTGAAATTTGAATGCTTTGGTCATTATAAGCGATTTCAAGCTTAATTGTCTTGCCTTTTCTGACTTTTGAATCTGCATCAGGCGTCTGCTTTATAACCTTGCCTGCTTCAACGTCGGTTGAGAATACAGACTGAGTTTCAAACTTGAAATTATCGGTGTATTCGGAATTTGACATAATTTCGTCATTGTAATTAAGTCCGACAAAATTAGGCACGGTAACCTTTTGACCGTTTTTGAAAAGTAAAACGCCGACAAAAATTGCAATGATTACAATAACGCCTGCAATAACTCCGAAGATAATCGGCATAGTCTTATTAGGCTCTTTTTCTTCCTCTTCCTCCTCTGCGGGAGCAGGCTGAGCCTCATCAGGGTTTGCGACCTGCTGCTTTACTGCACTCGGGATAGTCTTTGTTGTGTCATCAACAAATTTTGTAGGCTCATTGTCAACAAAGTAATTATAATTAAACTTGATTGACGGATTGCGTTTGAACTCATCAATATCAAGCATCATTTCAGCAGCTGAATGATAGCGATTATTGGGATTTTTCTGCATAGCTCTCATCGTAATCTGCTCAAGTCCAAGCGGAATTTCGGGATTTATTTCGCGAGGCGGCTTTGCTTCCTGCTGAAGCTGCATAATTGCAATAGAAACAGCATTATCAGATTGGAACGGAAGCTGACCTGTAAGCATTTCATACATAACAACGCCGACAGAATAGATGTCAGCCTTATCGTCTGTCAATTCGCCTCTCGCCTGCTCGGGGCTGATATAATGAACAGAGCCGATTGCGTCCTCTGTCATTGTTCTTGTATCGCCACGTGAAAATCTTGCAATTCCGAAATCTGTTACCTTAATCGTACCGTCCTGCAAAAGCATAATGTTCTGCGGCTTAATATCACGGTGGACAATGCCCTTATCGTGTGCGTGCTGGAGAGCAAGAAGTATCTGACTTACAAAATGTACAGCTTCCTTCCAGTTGATAACCTTCTGCTGCTCGATATACTCTTTAAGAGTTATTCCCTCAACATATTCCATTACAATGTACTGAAGTCGGTCGCCGAAGCTTACGTCGTACACCTTAACAATATTGGGGTGTGAAAGAACCGCAATTGCCTTTGACTCGTTCTTAAATCTGCGGCGAAATTCCTCATTGGCAAGAAACTCCTCTTTAAGAATTTTAACCGCAACTATTCTGTCGTCGATATTGTCGTACGCCTTATAAACAACAGCCATACCGCCGACGCCGATAATTTCTCTGATTTCATATCTTCCGTCAAGTCTTTTTCCACAATAATTTTCCATAATAACACCTCTTAATAAGAAATTGCAACAACGGTTATATTGTCGCCGCCGCCGTTTTCGTTTGCCATATTGACAAGCAAATCGGCTATCTCATAATACGAATTATTTTTAATTACTTCGCTGAATTCAGCATTTTCAACATAGTTTGTAAGTCCGTCTGTACAAAGAAGTATAACTTCATTTTCTGACATATCATACTCACAATAGTCAATTTTTATGTTTTCCTCAACACCGAGAGCCCTTGTTATAAGATTTTTTCTCGGGTGTGATTTTGCCTGTTCCTGCGTAAGCTTACCTGTTTCAACAAGTTCCTGAACAACCGAATGGTCTTTTGTAAGCTGTGCTACGGTATCGCCCTTAATAGAGTAAGCTCTGCTGTCTCCTGCGTGAGCGATATACGCTACGCCGTCGGCAACGACACAGCACACAACGGTTGTGCCCATTCCCTCAAGCTCTTTATTGGCTTTACTCATATCGTAAACGCTTATATTTGCGGCAGTAATCGCCGTCATAATCATATTCTTTATCGATTTCGGACTCATTCCCGTTCTGTATGCAGAATTTATCTTTTCGGAAATAACCTTAACCGCCGTCGAAGAAGCGACACTGCCGCCTGCGGCACCGCCCATTCCGTCGCAGACGACAGCCCAAGCCACCGAGCCGGGTAATTCGCCTGTTACATATGAATCCTGATTGGTGCTACGCTTTTTTCCGATGTCGGTTTTTGCAACAATTTTCAATGCCTGTATCCTCCGTTAGAGATTTTCCTTCTTTGCTCTAAGCTGACCGCAAGAGGCGTTAATATCACTGCCGAGTGTACGTCTGACGGTAACGGTAAGTCCGTGACGCTCCAAAACAGAAATAAACCTCTTTATGTTCTTTTCATTACTTCTCTCATAATTATTCTCCCTGACATTATTGACAGGAATAAGATTTATATGACATAACATACCCGAAAGCCTTGATGCCAATTCTTCGGCACATTCAACCGAGTCATTAAAAGAATCTATCATTGCATATTCAAACGAAATTCTGCGTGACGTAACCTTTGTGTAATAACGGCAAGCGGTTAAAAGCTCTTCAATATTCCACTTTGAGTTTACAGGCATAGTCTGCGACCTGATTTTATCATTCGGTGCGTGAAGCGAAATAGAAAGCGTTAAGCCGAGCTTTTTCTCCGCAAGCTCATAAATCCTCGGGACAACCCCGCAGGTTGAAAGCGAAATATGCCTAATGCTTATATTAAGACCTTTTTCGTCCGTCACAAGCTCCAAGAAACGCATAACATTATCATAATTGTCAAGCGGTTCGCCTGTACCCATAAGAACAATATGCGATATTTTAATGCCTAAATCACTCTGCGCCGTATAAATCTCCGAAAGTATCTCACTCGCAGTCAAATGGCGTTTGAAGCCGCCGATTGCCGAAGCGCAGAACTTACAGCCCATTTTACAGCCGAGCTGTGTGGATACGCATATTGAATATCCGTATTTATATTTCATAACAACACATTCGACAAACTCGCCCTTGCCAAGCTCGAAAAGGTACTTAACGGTTTCATCAAGCTTTGAGCAAAGCTTCGTATCGATTGTGCAATTCCTGATAACAAATCTTTCGTCAAGAGCCTGACGCAAATCCTTTGAGAGATTAGACATTTCAGAAAAATCTCTGACTCCCTTTTCAAAAAGCCAAGAGTAAATCTGATCTGTTCTGAATTTAGGAAGCCCGAGAGCCTTAACCTCTTCTGCAAGCTCTTGATAATTTAACGAACGTATATCAATTTTTTCCAAATTATATTCTCCTGAATACCGCTATAAAAAATCCGTCGGAATTGTTTATGTGTGGGAATAAAGTCAAATAGTCCTTATGCTTTTCAAAATTAGAATGTTCAGATAAAAATCTATCGCAAACATCTTCATTTTCTGCCTTGTTAAGTGAGCAGGTTGAATAAACAAGTAACCCGTCAGGCTTTAGATATTCGGACGCATTGATTAAAATATTATACTGTGTTTGAGTCAATTTGTCAATTAAGTCAAGGTTTTTATAGCGTATTTCAGGCTTTTTGCCTATAACACCGAGCCCTGAGCACGGCACATCGCAAAGCACTCTGTCGGCTGTGCCAATTAGATCCTTTCTTATAGAAAGAGCGTCGCCCTGCCATGCCGAAACAATATCAATTCCGAGCCTTTCGGCACCCTCCGAAATCAGCTTAACTCTGTGCTCATACAAATCGAAGGCATATATTTTGCCTTTATTCTTCATATATTGTGCGGCGGTAAAGGTTTTACCGCCCGGAGCCGAGCAAACATCAATAAATGTCATATTTTCATCCAATTCAAGACTTTTCACGCAAATTGCCGAAGCAATGTCCTGAACATGAAAAAGACCGTCTAAAAACTGTGGCAATCGCTCGACAGCACAATGCGTTTTGAATTCAAAGTGGTTTTCAATATTTTCACAGGGAGAAATTTCAATTTTGTCATTTTCCAAAGACATTTTAAGGCTGTCAAAATCGGTTTTAAGTGTATTTACCCTTGCGAAAATCCTCTGTTCGCCGACAGAGTGGCTTAAAATTCCCTCAGCGTTTTCCATACCGTAGTCCTTACAGTAGTGTGAAACTAAATCGTATGGGCATGAATAACGAATACTCATGTCGTAAACGGGGTCATCCGTTTTTGGATATTCAAGCTTATCCGCCGATACCTTTCTCAACACGGAATTTACAAGACCCGACGCAAAAGCGCAGCCGTTATTCTTTGCAAGCTTTACGCTTTCATTAACAGCGGCTGAATTGGGAACGGAGTCCATAAATTTAAGCTGATAAGCACCCATTCTCAAAATGGTAAGCACTTCTGGCTTGAGTTTTTTTATAGGCTGACGTAAATATTTTGATAAGATGTAATCGAGTGTAATCAAACGCTCTGTTACGCCGTAGACAAGAGCCGTAACAAAGGATGTCGAATAAATATTATCCGCATTACTTTTCAAATAAGAATCCAATAAAAGATTGGTATACGCCTTGTCTTTTTCTATTTTGTTGAGTATTTTGAAAGCTGACTGTCTGTCGTTCATTCGCTCAAAACCGAGCCTTTCTCAATTTTATGTCCTAAAAGAAAATCCTTCGAGCTCATACGCTTTTTGCCCTCTGCCTGAACAGAAAGAATATCAACGCATATTCCGTCTCCGCAAGCAACGGAAATAACACCGTCGGTTGATACGACAGTTCCCGGCGCAAGAGTTGTTTTACCGCCTATAACAGACGAATGAAGCTTCAGTTTTTTACCGTTAAGCGTTGCGGTTGCTACGGGCCACGGAGATAATCCTCTTATATGATTGTGAACCTCCTGTGCGCTCTTTGTAAAATCGGTCGGGCAAAGTGCCTTTGAGAGCATTGGCGAGTAATTTGAAAGCGAATCATCCTGCTTTTTAGGCTTCAGGGAATTTGCTTTAACCTCTGCTATCGTCTTACTCATAACCTCAGCGCCCATTATCGAAAGTGCGTCATGAAGCTCTCCTGCATTCATATTTTCGGTTATTTCAATTTTTTCGGACAGAAGCATATCGCCCGTGTCAAGCCCCTCATTCATAAGCATTGAGGTAACACCAGTAACCTTTTCGCCGTTTAATATTGACCATTGAATAGGCGCAGCACCCCTGTATGCAGGTAAAAGCGAAGCGTGAATATTTATTGAATTATACTTTGGAAAATATAAAATTTCCTTTGGAAGTATTTTTCCGTATGCCACTACGATTGTTAAATCGGGATTGAGCGTTTCAATAATTTTCAGCGCTTCTCCGTCTTTCATAGACTTCGGCTGAAAAACAGGAATATTGTGCTTTATCGCACATTCCTTGACAGGCGAAAATGCCATTTCATAGCCTCTGCCCTTCGGTTTATCGGGTTGAGTGAACACTCCGACAACCTCTTCTCCGTCTGAAACAAGTCTTTCAAGGCACGGCACGGAAAAATCGGGCGTTCCCATAAATACTATTTTCATATTATTAACCTTTCTGCTGATAAGTTTTTAAGCCGATTACAGCTTTTAAGGCTTTTATTAGTCTATGTCGTTTTCCAATTTAATTTGGTTTATAACCTCTTCGGGTGCAAGCCTTTCGGTGTAAAGATGTCCGTCAAGATGGTCAATTTCATGGCAAAAGGCTCTTGCTTTAAGACCCTCGCCCTTGTACTGACACCATCTGCCGTCTCTGTTTTGCGCCTTAACTTTTACGCACATAGGTCGCTTGGTAATGCCGCTTTTACCCGGCAAGGAAAGGCATCCCTCAACCTCATACTGTTCGCCTGTTGCCTCGATAATTTCGGGGTTGATAAGCTCCAAAAGACCGTCTCCGACATCTACAAGCACAACTCTTTTGAGAACGCCTACCTGAACAGCCGCAAGACCGCAGCCCTCGGCTTTGTATAAGGTATCCTTCATATCATCAAGCAAAATATCAAGTCTTTCATCAAAAACCTCAACCTTTCTGCTTGTCTTTTTTAATATTGGGTCATCATTTATTCTGATTTGTCTTATAGCCATTTTATACACCTCAAAACATATTTTCGGGATTTATATCCGCAAAAACGGTTACATCCTTAAATTTTCTGTCGTTCATATAATTTTTAATCAATGTAGAAATATACGCCCTGAAGCTTGCGTTATTTTTACATTTGATTATCACTCTGTTACGGTATTTATCGGCAACTTTTTCAATTCTCGGCGCAATCGGACTTAAAAGAATTATTCCGAGGTCGGGATAACCGTAGCCGTGCAAATATTTTGCACTTTCAAAAAAGCTCTCCGCCGCTTGCTTTGTAAGTGCTTCGTCGTTACCTACAAAGTTTACGGAACAGAAATCACAGTACGGTGGATAAATCAAAGCCTTTCTTATCACTATTTCAGAGTTAAAGAAGGACTCATAATCCTGCTTGGCGGCCAAGCGTATAATCTCATTGTCGGGGAAGCCTGTTTGAATGATAGCTTTTCCTTTTACATCTCCCCTACCTGCTCTGCCGACAACCTGTGTAAGCAAATCAAATGCCCTTTCGGCACTTTTATAATCGTCGTTAAACAGTTGCTGATCTACCGAAACAACGCCTACAAGCGTTACATTCGGAAAATCAAGTCCCTTTGCAACCATTTGAGTACCGACTAAAATATCATATTTGCCGTCCGCAAAATCTTTAAGAGAGTTTTCAAATGAATAACGTGCCGTCGTCGAATCGGTATCAAGCCTTAACACATTTGCATTGGGGAACTTTTCGTGAAGCTCGTCCTCAAGCTTCTGCGTACCGAAGCCCGAATATACAACAGCTTTTTCGCCGCAATAAGAACAGGTATCTGTAAACGGCTCGGAATATCCGCAATAATGGCACATTAAACGTCTGTTTTTTGAATGATAGGTCAATGAAATGCTACAATGCGGACAAACCTTAACATTTCCGCAGGCTCCGCAAGAGGCAAAGGTGTTAAAGCCACGTCTGTTTAACAAAAGTATAGACTGTCTGTGTTGAGAAAGAGCCTCGCCGATTGCATTTTCAAGCTCCTGCGAAAGATTTTTACGCACCTTTGAATCGGCAGCATATTTCATTTCGGTTGTAATTACCTCGGGTAAAACAGCATTACCGTATCGCTCGTCGATAACGCTGAGAGAGATTGAGCCGCTTTTTGCCGCCGCATAATCCGATATTGACGGAGTTGCTGAAGCAAGCACAAGCAGGCAATCGTTGTATTTAGCTCTGAATTTTGCAACGTCCTTTGCATTGTATCTCGGGGTCATTTCCGATTTATAAGAGGCTTCCTGCTCCTCGTCAATTATAATCAGACCTAAATTTTCTGTCGGTGCAAAAATTGCCGAACGTGTACCGACTGCAATTTTCGCTTTATTTTCATAAACTCTTTTCCATTCGTCCTTGCGTTCGCCCATTGATAGTCCGCTGTGAAAAACAGCGACGTCATCGCCGTATCTCTCATAAAAAATCGAGAGCATCTGCGGCGTCAATGAGATTTCGGGAACCATAAAAATAACGGATTTACTGTCTTTTATCGCATCGTCAATAAGCTTTAGATAAACGGTCGTTTTGCCTGAGCCCGTTACTCCGAACAAAAGCGACGTATGAGCCTTACCCTCTCGATATTTTTCGGACAATTCCGAATAAGCTTTATTCTGCTTATCGGAAAGGACTAATTCCTTGCTCTTATGAAGTCCTTTTTGAATTTTAGGCTTACGGTATGTTTCGTTTTCAAAAACCTCAATAATGCCTTTTTTCTGCAAGGTAACGACAACGGCATAGGTAACACCGGTAAAATAACAAATTTCCTTAACGCTCGCAGAGCCGATATCCTCAAGTAATTTTATGACAGACTTTTGTTTAGCCGAAAACTTGGGTAACGATTCACTTTCAAAATAAAACTCGGTAAGCCTTGCGGTTTTAACGGAAGCGTTTCCGACTCTTTCAACCGAAAAAGCATTGCTGATAATATAACCCTTTGAACATAAGTCCTTTACGGTATCGGAATTTTTGTCAAACCCTAAATCCTTAATGATTTTATTTTCAAAGACATAATCCTTTGTTTTCAAGTATTCGATAACAGCACGCTCGTCCTCGGAAAGCTTCATATCCTCATCATATACAAAATTGGGATTTAGCATATATGAATTTACAAATTTCAGACCGAAGCCCGACGGCAGCATAGCCTTTGCACCGTCATATAAAGTGCAAAAGGTCTGCTCCTTCAGGAAAACGGCAAGCCTTAGCATTTCATTATTAAGAAGCGGCGCCGTATCAAGCACCGCAGAAATACTTTTAAGCTCAACACTTGCTTTATTTTCACGAAGTGCAAAGACAATGCCCTGTCTTTTTGTATTTCCACGCCCAAAGGGCACAAGAACTCTGACTCCAGCTTTAACATCAGAACGCAAAAAATCGGGAATGGCATAATCAAATGCCTCATCAAAGCTGTAAGCTGTGTTTTCCACCGCTACCTTAGCAATGATTTCGGTCATAGACATACCACCTCCCGACAACATTTACCGATAAAATTATAAATATCTGATTTCTTCCGGCTCGATAACCTTGATTTTGCCCTGAACAATTTCTTCAAGTGCAAGACTTACAGGCTTTTCTGTGAGAATTTCGCCGTTTGCTTCAGCCTCTTCTGAAATTTCTCTCGCTCTTTTTGCCGTTGCAATAACAAGCGAATAACGGCTGAGATGATTTGATAAAACTTTTGCTAAATTTGGATTGAATACCATAAATATTACCTCTCTGAATATTTTAATTATCTAAGATTTTAAGAACTTCGTTAGCGGCGCTTTCAAGATTGTCATTTACGATTATATAATCATAATCAACGCTTTTTTCAATCTCGGAAGTCGCAATTTCCATTCGTCTGACAAGGTCCTCTTCGTTTTCGGTGCCTCTGTTACGAAGCCTTTGTTCAAGGACCTCTATTGACGGCGGCATTATAAATATTGCGACAGATTCCTCCGGATACATCTTTTTGATGTTTTCCGCACCGTGAACCTCGATTTTAAGAATAACGGTTTCGCCCTCGCTTAACCAATTATCAATCGGCTCTTTCGGTGTACCGTAAAGATTAACGCCGTATTGAGTATATTCGAGAACGCCGTTGTTGTCAATCATATTTTCAAATCTGTCACGGGATATGAAGAAATAATCAACGCCGTCTACCTCATTTTCTCTCTTTTTCCTTGTTGTAATCGACACAGAGTGACGAATTTCAGGCTTCTTTTCCAAGAGAATATCAAGTAAAGTATCTTTTCCGACGCCCGAAGGACCCGAGAAAAGAACAAGTCTTCCTTTTTTATTCATTTATCGGTTCCTCCGTATCGTTTTCTTCATTAAATCTGCTTAAAATTTTCTCCGTTTGGAGATAGGACAAAATAACATGATTGCTGTCGGTAATAATTACCGCCCTTGTCCGCCTTCCCTGCGTGGCGTCAATTAAAAGCTTTTCATCCTTTGCATCCTGTATCAATCTCTTAACAGGTGCCGATTCGGGATTTACAACTGAAAGCACACGGCTTGCGTTTACCGCATTACCGAAGCCGATGTTTACAAGTTTCATTTTACAACTTCCTTATTCGATGTTTTGGATTTGTTCACGAATTTTTTCTACTTCCGCCTTAATTGAAATTACACGCTTTGCAATTTCAACGTCCTGTGCCTTAGAGCCGATTGTATTCGCCTCTCTGTTAATTTCCTGAACAAGAAAGTCAAGCTTTCTTCCTATCGCCTCATCAGCCTCCAAAAATGTACGAAGCTGTGATATGTGGCTTCTCAAACGAACGGTTTCCTCCGCAACGGCAATTTTATCCGCATAAATAGCAGCTTCGTTTAACAGCCTCTGCTCATCAACCGCCGCATCTCCGATAAGCTCCTGAATTCTCGCCTTAAGCTTTTCGTTATATTCCTTTACCGTCTGCGGTGAACGCTCTTCAACAAACTCAACACATTCAATAATGTAATCAGCTCGTGAAAGGACATCCGCTTTGAGCTTTTCGCCCTCAACCTGACGCATATTTATAAATTTGTCAATGGCATCCTTTGCGACGACCTTAACCGCATTCCAAATTTTTTCTTCATCGTTGGCAGCCTTATGAACGGAAAGTACGTCAGGATAACGTGAAAGTGTCATAGCGGAAATTGTGCCGTCAATCGAGTAATCCTCGGCAAGTGTCTTAACTGCGTTGAGATACCCTTCGGCAAGTGCCTTATTCACAACAATTTGAGTTTCCGAATCCTCAAGGCATTCAATGCTGACATAGCATTCAATCTTACCTCTTGAAACAAGAGAATTTGTAAAGGTTTTGAGCTTTTCCTCAAGGAAGCCGTACACTCTCGGTACCTTTGCAGAAAATTCGAAATATCTGTGATTAACACTTTTTATTTCTACGACAATGTTCATTGAATCGACAGTTTCTTCAGCCCTGCCGTAACCTGTCATACTTTTTATCATAATTATACCGTCCTAATTTAGTCCTAATATTCTACTATTTTTATCAACTAATGTCAATATTATCTTACCAAATACGATAAAATCATTTGCCTGCAAGCTCATAAAGAGAGCTTACTTCGTCTTCGGTTAAGTGCCTGTACGCACCTTGTTTTAACATACCGAGTTTTAACGAGCCGACCTTTGTTCGTTTAAGCCTTGCAACCTCAATTCCGAGTGCCTCAAACATCTTTCTTATCTGTCTGTTTCTGCCCTCATAAATCGTAACTTCAACAACCGTCCTGTTCTCCTGTGTCTCCAAAACTCTCAAATCCGCAGGGGCAGTCATTCTGCCGTCAATTTCAATACCGTTTCGAAATTCAGTTGCCTGTTCTTTTGTAATGGTAGGTCTGATAGTAACTCTGTATGTCTTGGGAACGTGTTTTGACGGATGAGTCAGAGCGTTTGTAAATTCGCCGTCATTCGTCATTATAAGCAAGCCCTCGGACTCTCTGTCAAGGCGACCGACGGGATAAACCCTCGTATTTATATCCTTAACAAGCTCTGCTACGCATTTTCTGTCGTGCTCATCATTCATTGTAGTAATAAAGCCTCTCGGCTTGTTGAGCATAATATAAACGTTTTTCTTAACGCTTACAACCTTTTTACCGCTAACGGTAACCTTATCGTGCTTCGGGTTTACCTTATCGCCTATCAAAGCTGTTACGCCGTTGACCTTTACCTTGCCTCCTGCAATCAATTCCTCGGATTTTCTCCTTGAAGCAACGCCGCATTCGGCAAGATATTTTTGAAGTCTGATTTTATCGTCAGCCATCTTTTTCTCCCTTGATTTTTCTTAAAATTCTATATATAAAGCTAAATTTAGCCTTCTCTTCGTATTCGGTTTGCCCTATATCACTTTTAATGATTATGGGCACGGTATCGGCAAGTGCTCCGTTTTGATAATAAAACTGAGAATAACCGACAACGTCATTTTTCTTTACAGGCGCATATAAAAAATGCTCGATATACACCTTTTGCGTAATTTGCCCGTTGAGTGTGCCGATTTTCGGTGTCCTTTGAAGCTGTGCATTTGCGGAAGCTTCTTTCCCACCGACAATACCGATTAAAAAATCTCTTTGGTAATTATCGTACCGCTTCACTATACCAAAACCGTAATCAAGCAGCTTTTTGTGGTCATTCCAATCATCCGCATCATTTAGTGTAACACAAATAAGCGTAATGCCGTCTCTTTCTGCGGCGGAAACAAGACATCTGCCGCTTTTCTTGGTAAAGCCTGTCTTTATGCCGATTGCACCGTCATAAATTTTGAGCAGTTTATTATGGTTGGTAAGTCTGCGCTTATATGGCGGATTACCGTAATCCACAACAGCCGACGAAGAAGAACATATTTCTAAAAATTGCTCGTTATCGATAGCGTAGGAGCCAAGCAGAGCCATATCATATGCAGTTGAATAATGGTCATCGGCATCAAGTCCCGACGGAGTTGCAAAATGAGTCGAAAGCATACCGATTTGCTTTGCCTTATCATTCATCATTAAAACAAATGCGTCTGTACTGCCCGCAATAGTAATAGCAGTCGCATTCGCCGCATCGTTACCGGAGGACAAAAGCATTCCATAGACCAATTCAGAAACGCTTACCCTGTCATTCGGTAAAAGACCCATTGATGTACCTTCTACCGCCGTCATCTCCTGCGTCACGGTAATTTCCTCGTCAAGTCTGCCGCTTTCAATAGCGATAATCGAGCTCATAATTTTGGTTGTGCTTGCCATAGGTCGCTTTTCATAAGCGGATTTTTCAAACAAAACTTCATTTGAGCCGCTGACGAGCAAAACAGCCGAGGAAGCTGAAATATCTATTTGCACATCCTCGGCGTAAGCACCGACGCTCAACAATAATATCGTTATTAAGCTCAACAATATTATTCTTATCTCTTTACGCAAATCAACCACCTGCCTATTAAAAATATGCAGGCGGTGATTAAATTATTTTATATTTTATTACTCTGCAGTAACGCTTACAACAGGCTCTTCTGCCTTTGCAGCTTCACTCTTTTCTTTCTTTGCCTTGTTAACAACGCTTGTAACCTTATCAAACATTTCGGGAACAAGGTTAACAACTCTTTCAGCCGCATTATCATAAGCTGTAATGTGTTTAAGAGTAACTTCGCCGTCAGAAATCACAAGGAATGCAACAGGTGTAATTGTAACGCCTGCTCCACCGCCGCCGCCGAAGATTTCTTTGTTGGATTTTGAGGGGAAGTCTGAACCGCCCGAAGCAAAACCGTATGTTACCTTTGAAACGGGAATAATTGTAATTCCGCCGTCAACCGTCATCGGATCACCGATAATCGTGCTGACGTTAACAAGGTTTTTCACCTTTTCAATTGTTGTTTCGAGAATTCCTGCTGCTGACTGTTCTTTCATTGAATAGCACCGCCTTCTGTATTTTGTAACTCATTATTTATAGTGTCTTTTTTCGGTTTTGAAAAAAGAAATTTGAAAACAACATTAAATAAAAATCTAAACGCAAAAGCAATTACCGAGTTTATCAAAAACAGCGGTCTGAACGAACAGTTAAACACGAACTTCGCACTGCTGAGCGTTCCGATAAAATCGGGATTTATCTCAATATCATATCTCTTAACCTTGAAATTCGAGCAAATATAGCCCATTGACGGAAATACCTTTTGGCAAATATTACCGTATTCAAGTGCAGTACCTGCCGCATCGTGGTTTTTTGATACTGTAACCCAAAGATACATATCATCAATGATGAAATGCTTTTTCATTCCCTTCATCATTGTTCCGAGAGCGTCTGCGCCGTTATTTACAAGTTCCATAACGCCGTCGAAGCCTTGATTTTCATAGAATTTCTTGAACGGGTTTTCCTTTTTTGTAATTGCTTCCTCTTCCTGCTTGCTTTCCTCGGGCTCAGCAGGAGCTTCTTTTGGCTTTTTATCATTCGACATTTTATTTATTAGCTTGAGTATTTTTTCATCAAGCGGATAAATAGAAATCTGAAAAAACAGCCATTTGATTTTCAGGCAGAACTCATCAAAATATTCCGCTTCTATCCTAAATCTAATGCTTAAAAGGAGAACAAAAAACAGTATTATCGCAAGTATTATAATCAATGCCTTCATATTCATCCTCCTTTTATAATTGTAATTTTATTCGTTTTCACTGCTGCTTTCGCCCTTTTCGGACTCTGCGACAGCTTCGTCAAGCATTAACTGCCTGTCGGTATTTTGGTCATTAGGCAATTCGGGTAAATCTCCAAGTGAAGAAAACGAAAAGCACCTAAGGAAATCCGTTGTAGTCCCGTATACCAAAGGTCTGCCCGGTAATTCAAGCCTGCCCTTTTCTTCAATAAGCTTTTTTTGACAAAGAGTTGCGATAACGCCCGAGCAATCAACGCCTCTGACCTGCTCAATAAAAGCCTTTGTAACAGGTTGATTGTAAGCCACAACCGCAAGAACCTCAAATGCCGCCTGCGAAAGCGGCGCATTTTTCTTCACTTCAAGAACTTTTCTTATGTAATCGCCGTATTTTGTTCTCGTTGACAACTGATATTTGCTGTCAAGCTCCAAAAGACAAATTCCGCTGTGTCTTTCATCAAGCTCTGCCGCAAGATTTAACAAAATCTGCTGCGTCTGCTCGTCCTCAATGTCAAGCACCTCTGACAAGCGACTCAACTCAAGCGGCTCGCCCGAAGCAAACAAAACAGCCTCGACTATCGCCTGTAATTCATTTGCGTTTGCCATTAAATTATTCCCACTCTTCCGAATTCATTTCTTCAATATCGGTTGCGAGCAGCTCAATGTCAGCATCTGCACCGTCACCGATAACATTTATCTTTTTCGATTTTGCAAGCTCAAGTATCGCAAGAAAGGTTGCGACAAGGTCTGAACGGCTTTCGGCACCGTTGAAAAGATCTGTCATTTTTTCTTTTTTACCCGCTTTTGAAAGCTTTGTAAAAATTGATCTGATTTTTGAGCCGACAGAAACTATCTTTTTCGCAACTATTTCACGAAAAACCTCGACCGGCGGAGGTAAATTACGAAGCTTTCTGCCTGCCGCATTGAGATAGGCACGCAAAAGCTCGTTACCCTCATGAAGCCTTGTATATGTATAGTCAATTTCCAATTCAGTCGGTTTTCTGATAAATTTATCAAAGCCGTCGGTCATCTCGGAAAGCTTACCTGCCATAAGCTGACAGTCTCTGTACTCAATCAGCTCTCCCGTAAGCTCACGCTTTAACTCCTCCGCCTCCTCATAAACAGGCAAAAGAGATACCGATTTTATATAAACAAGCCTTGCCGCCATTTCGATAAATTCACTCGCAACGTATAAATCGTCATTTTCCATTGAGCGAACATAGGCGATATATTGATCGACAAGCTCAACAATCGGTATGTCGTAAATATCCAATTTATGCTTAGAAATAAGGTAAAGCAAAAGGTCAAGCGGACCCTCAAAAGCCTCAACCTTATAAGAAATCTTTTCCATTAAATTATCCTTTGAAAGCTCTGAACGGCAAGCTGACAACATAATTAAGTGCCGAATAGAGATGATTTTGCAAAAATGCAAGCGGTGCGTCAAGTACACCGAAAATTATAAGTCCGAAAATAACAATAACAATGTATCTTTCGTACTGTGCAAATTTATAATAGTATTTATCGGGAATGAGCAGCTCCAAAACCCTTGAGCCGTCAAGCGGCGGTATCGGAATAAGATTGAAAACGGCAAGTCCGATATTTATTGAAGCGGCAAATGAGAAGAAAACGTAAAATGCCTGAACAAATAGCGAGTTTCCGAAAAGGGACAGAACGTTTGACAAAAACATAAAGACAACAGCCATTAAAATATTTGAAAACGGTCCTGCAAGTGCCGTAAGAGCCATTCCATTTTTAGGATTTTTAAAATTACGTGGGTTGACAGGCACAGGCTTTGCATATCCGAAGCCGACAAACAAAATCATTATTGCACCCAAGATGTCAATGTGAGCCATTGGATTGAGCGTAAGTCTACCCGAAAGTCTTGCGGTTTTATCGCCCAATTTATCGGCTACAAGTGCGTGTGCGTATTCATGCACGGGCAAGGTGCAAAAAACAACAAACAAGCGAGCCAAAAAGAGAATTGCAATCTCAATACCCGATGCGCCATGTAAAATACTAAATAACATATTTTTCTCCTGAATATTATATTATTATACATTTATTTTGACTGTTCTGTCAATATCGTTAAAGTCATACAAGACCGAAATTTTATCAGATTTATCAGAAAACATACTTTTTATATCTTCCGACTGCCCGTCGCCGCACTCAAAAACGATAATTCCGCCTTTTTTTACACCGTCAAGCCATCTGTCGTGTATCGCTTTATAGAAAACAAGTCCGTCCACTCCGCCCTTCAATGCGGTGTAAGGCTCAAAAGAAACCTCTTTTTGCAAAAGCGGTACTTCATCATCTTTAATATACGGCGGATTTGAAAGCAAAACATCAGCTTTCGGCAAATCGTTTGGGAAGCCGTTAAAAATATCATATTTTAATATTTTAACATTTGAAAGTTCAAGTAAGCCTGCGTTCTCTCTTAAATATTTAAGAGCACCGTCGTATTTTTCAAAAAGATAGACGGTTACATTCGAATTATACCTTGCAACGCTTAGACCGATTGCGCCGCTTCCTGCACACAAATCGAAAACAACCGCATTTTCCTTATTTTTCAAAAATTCATTAGCTGTTTCAACAAGTATTTCGGTTTCGGGACGAGGAATAAGCACGCCCTCCCCCACCTTAAAGGGAAGTCCCATAAATTCCCACTCGCCGAGAATATACTGCAATGGCTCACCGTCAATTCTTCTTTTAACGGCTGAAAGAAAAATATTTTCGGCTTCAGCGGAAATATCGTCGTCACGGTTAATAATCCGCCTTGTCTTGTCAATGCCCGTAAAAGCTGTAAAAAGACAATCACAATCAAAAGAATAATCGGCATTACCGCTTTCCTTGAGCATTTTCAAGCCGATACCGTAAAGCTCATTTACCGTCATTTTATTTCGTCATCCTCGGGATTGTCGGTAAGGACAGCCTTAATAGCCTCAATTCCGACCTCGATTATATCATCGGTAGGCTCTTTTGTTGTAATTCTCTGCATCCAAAGTCCGGGCGCAGAAAGAATTTTAACAAGCAGGTTATCGTGCTTGCCTGCGTATTTGATAAATTCATATCCGATACCCATTACAAGCGGCATAATAAGAAGCTTAATAAGTATCCAAAGCATTCTGTTTATGTCGGCAAGATTCGGAAAAATAAGCACAAGCGCAGACGAAAGCAAAATGCTCAAAAGTATCATTACAAACATAAAGCTTGTACCGCATCTCGGATGAAATCTGCTCTGCTTTCTTACGTTTTCAACGGTCAATTCAAGTCCGTTTTCATAGCAAAAAATCGATTTGTGCTCTGCTCCGTGATACATAAACACACGGTGAATATCTTTCATATGAGAAACAGCGAGCATATAAAGAACAAATATTATTATTCTGATTATTCCCTCAAAAAGCGGATGAAATTCAAGCAGCTTTCCGAAGGTTACCTTATCGACAAAAAATGAGGGAAGCCACATAAACAAAAAGAAAGCAATACCAAAGCCTAAAACTGCCGATATTACTCCGACAATGTTCATCATTTTTTCGCCAAAGTGCTTTTCAATCCACTTATCGAATTTTGAAAGCTCCTCTTCGGGCGGATTTTCAAGACCTTGCGTTGATTTTTCGGCAGACTCCATAAGATAACCGTAGCCCGTAACAAGCGACTCAACGAAGCCGACAATGCCTCTTACAAGCGGCAAGGAAAAGAATTTATTTTTTTCTCTCCACGGCTTAACGTCTTTGTATTCAGTTTCAATTGTGCCGTTCGGAAGCCTTACGGACATAGCTGCACCCTTAGGTCCACGCATCATTATACCCTCGATCAACGCCTGACCGCCGACAGAGGTTTTATGCTTTTTGCTGACTTGATTACTCAATTTTATACCTCACAATAATTATGAATTAGCTTTAATTGTCACTTGAACGGAATAATCTCCGTTCGCCCAACACGACGTGTTATCACGTATCGAAATATTAACGGGGACAGTAACCGTTCCTGAGGTTGCGCTGACCTGTGAAACGTCAATATCGGCATATACGTTGTTGGGGTTTAGAGAGTCAATAACACTTGCAGGTCCGACAATTTTTACATTTGATATCGATTGCTGTGCAACAGTAGCTTCATAGCCTGTTTTTTGCTTTACAACAGAAATATTTGACGACGGAATATTAACATAAGTTGATACAACATTGCCCATATTCACGCTGACTCTGAATTTTTCAACCGAGTCGGTTATCATATAATCTGTAATATCATCCTTCTTAAATGTGAATGTGTTATTACCTGCATCAAGGCTGTTAAAATCAATCGTTCCTACGCTGATTTCTTTAATATCATCAATTTTTTCAACAGGAACACCGACCTTAACGCTTGACGGATGCACAGACATATTCATTGAGCCCGAAAGATAATCGGCAGGCGCATTTTTAAGCGTAACTGTAGTAGGAAGAACAACCTCCTTGAGAACAGGAACAGTAAGCGTAATTCCGGCATCGCCTATATCGACCGAGGTATTGGCAAAATCCGAGCTCGGTGCACCGAGAAGCTGAATATCGGGTGTAAAGGTAGTTGTGCCTTCAATAACCTTGTCAACGTTAACGGTTGCGGCAACGCCTGTAACCTTGTTAACCTCAGTTGTCGGTCCGCTGACTCTGACGGTACTTTTTGAAAATACCACATTGCCTTGAATACAGCCGTCGGGAACAATACTGCTAAGCTCGGTAACAATATTTGCCTCTAACGGAAATTCCTTTTCTTTGTAGGTATCAAAATATACGGAAATATAGTTTTGCGAAAGTGATACGATTGTAAAATCTTGATTTTTTGTCGGTGTAGCCTTCAAAAGCAAGGATTTATTTCCTGCGGAATCGACAAAGTTTGTTTGCGCCGTAACTTTAATATCGTCTGCCGTAAGTGAAGAAACAACGAATTTTTTGCCCGAAACCGTTACATCAACCGTATAATTTGAATTTCCGAAAACCTTTAGTCCGAGCTGAGAAGGCACGCTGTTTTCCGTTTCAATATAAACGGGAACGGAAACTATAACATTCTCAACAATCGGGCTTTTGTCAATGGAGATCCACAGCCAAATGCAAAATGCGGCAAAAAGTGAAAAGCAAGCAACAAATTTGTTGTTTGAAAACCACTTATGGAAATTAAAAAAGCGTCTGAATTTTGACATTTTTTCTTTCATTATTTATGACGCCCCTTTATAAAAGATTTGAAAATTCTTTTTTCATCATTATCTACGGGAATAAAAGTTTTAGTAAGTAATTCACGTAAATCGCCGTCGGAAAGATTTCTTTTAAGATTTCCCTTTTCGGCAACTGAAATAGTACCCGTCTCCTCGGAAACAACAACCACCAAAGCATCGCTCTGCTCACTCATACCTATTGCGGCACGGTGTCTTGTACCGAGAGCGCTGTTGATATTTGTGTTTGCGGTCAACGGAAGTATGCAGCCCGCCGCACAAATTCTGCGGTCCTTTATAATCATTGCGCCGTCATGAAGCGGTGCTTTCGGGAAAAATATATTCTCAATCATTTCAACAGACGGCTCTGCGTCAATTCTTGTGCCCGTTTCGATTATTTGTCCGAGCAGCGAGCCTCTTTCAAAAACTATCAAGGCTCCAATTTTCTTATCGCTCATTTCAGCGCACGAACGGCATACGGAGTTGATCATTCTGCTGACAGGCTCATATTTTTTTGTCTTGTCGTTACCCTTTACGATATTGACAAATGAGCTTCGTCCGACGCTTTCAAGTGCATGTCTTATCTCGGGTGTAAAAATGACAATCAGGATTAAAAACAAATTCGGGAAAAACAAGGAAAAAATATAGGAGCTTGCCTGCATTTTAAGCACAGAAACAATAGCATAAACAATCCAAATCAGAACAAAGCCCTTTGCAAGCTGTATAGCCTTTGTATCCCTAATCAAAACCAATGCGCCGTAAATAATCAACGCAACAAAAAGAATATCGAGTATGTCCGAAATTCCGTTAAAAGATAAAATGGCGTTTTTTATTTCGTAAAAGAAGTCTGACACAGCCATCATTTTTTCCATTAAACCACCCTTTTCGACAAAAAATACAATATATCACGTTAAATAAAAATATAATAGTATATAATCGTGATATATTGTATCATAAATATCAGCCTTTTGCAATTTTAATTATTGATTTTAACAATAAATTAACATCATTTTTATTTGTGAAATACGACGGAGCAATTCTGACCGTTCCCGTTTCGACTGTGCCGTAGGCTTTGTGTGCCAAAACGGCACAATGCAAGCCCGAACGAACAGCTATTCCATTTTCATTCAGAAGCCTTCCGACCTCTTCGCTGTTCATTTTTTCTATATTGAAGGAAATAATCGGAGCAAAGCTCTCATATTCAGCTTCAAAATCGGTATAAGTTATAACATTAGGAATTGATTTTAACTCGTTGTTAATTCTTTTGACAACGGATAATTCGTGTGAGCGTATATTTTCAATACCTACCCTGTTCACGAATTTCATACCTGCGTTTATGCCTGCTATCAAAGGCACGCTCAATGTACCGCTTTCAAATCTTTCGGGTAAATTATTCGGCTGTGAAAGCACAGCGGAATAACTGCCAGTTCCACCCTCAACGACGGTTTCAAGCGGAATATCTCCGTTTATTATCATCATTCCCGAGGACATAGGCGCATATAAGCCCTTGTGTGCGGCAACACAAAGAATATCTATACCGTCTCTCTTGCAATTTATATCATATATACCCGATATTTGTGCGCCGTCAACGATAAATTTCAAGCCGTAATTTTTGCAAAGCGATGCTATGCCCCTTAAAGACGGCATTTTGCCGAAAACATTTGAAGCACCTGTACATATTATCGCAACTGTATTATCTCTGATGAGCCTTTCAAAATTCATATAGGTTTCGCCGTCGTATTTTTCAACCCTTGCAATACTGTAATCACATATGCCCCTGTTTTTAAGAGTTTCAAGCGGTCTTACAACGGCATTATGCTCCAAAGAGGATATAATAAAATGCGAGCCCTTTTTAGCTAAGCCTTTAATTGCGCAATTTAATGCGTAGGTGCAGTTCGGAGTAAAAACAACGTTTTCAGGTTCATCTACGCCAAACATATCACTTGCAAGCTTCCTTGTGTTATATATCATTTCAGCCGTGGAATACGCCATATCGTGCCCAGCTCTGCCCGGATTTGCACCGTAAAACCGCATTGCGTTTGAAACGGCAGAAATCACACTTTCGGGCTTTGGATAGGTCGTTGCGGCATTATCAAAATACACCATTATTTCCACACGGCTTCAGTTACAGGAATTCCGTGACTTTCTAAAAGCGAAACCGTATCCTTCGGTGCGTTATAAACATAAAGTATATAGCTGCAACCCTCTTTCGCTTTAGGTCTCGGATTTTTTTCCACGGTTGAACGGACACCCTTCAGCTTTAACGTATCTCTTGCCTTGAGAGCATAAGTAACCGAGGAAAGCTTTATTATAAGATTCATTATTTCACCGCCCGTAAAATACTTCATTACATTTTATGCACTCTTGCTTATTTGTTGAAAAATGCCCCTCGATTTCTCGAAGGGCGATAAATTATACAGACGGAATGTAAAGCTTTTGATTCTGCTCAACACAATCGGAATTTATATTATTTTCGGCACATATCAAATCAACTCTTGTGTTGTATTTCCTTGCAATTTCCCAAATTTCCTCTCCCTGTTGTGCAAAGTAAATAGTCAGTGCCGCCGAACGCTTTTTCTTTTTCTTTGCTTCGTCGCAGGATATATCCGAAATAATCTGTTTCTTCGAAGCGTCAAAAATCAAGCCGCTAATTTCGGTTTCAATTCTGATATCAAGCTTGTTTTCGGCAGAAAGAATATAATCAATGCCCGTTGGCGTAACATTACAGCTTGCGGAAAATCTTTCTCCGAGAGTCGTTGCACGCTTATATTGAAAATCAAGCTCCCTGTCAAACGATTGCAGCTCATCTTCAGAATTAACAGCAAGGAAGCTGACATTGGCCTTACCGCTTATGAGCATTTCATTTCCCGATAACGATACGGTATAATTTAATCCGTTACAGAAAATATCCTCAATCGATTTAACGGCAGAGCCGCTTATCTCAACCGAGCCTTTGCAAAGATAAGTATCGTTAAACTTTTCAAATATGCTTTTAAGCTCAACGCTTTCTCTTTGGAAATCCGTTTCATATTCCGTTGAATACGCATCGGTAGTATACTGTATTTCCTCATTTTCATAAACGTTTACATCCGCCCTTATTATAGCCGACACATCAATAAGCCGCAATGCACCGCTTGAATCTGTTTTTGCATGCACCTCGACGGACGGAACACTAAGCGTCACAAAATCAGAACAGCTCTCTGTTGTTGCAGCCTCGATAATTTGACTTATGGGCATTGAATTTTCAATTTTTTCCAATACACACTCGCCGTCAGTCAAGAAAACTACCTTGACCTTCAATTCGCCTTTAACAAGGATTTTGCCCGCAACAAGCTTTGTGCTGTCAAGCACGGCAATCGCATTACAACGAACAATCTGACCGATAGTACCCTGTGAAGCACCGATTTCAATCGTTTCATTCATTGAGAAGCATCTCGAAACGCAGTCTTTTAGATTTGAAACATTCGCAGTTTTAGTCCTCAGCTGAATATTTTTATTCTCGCACGAAGAAACAATCCTTTTATCGCATTTTTCATAAGCCTTAAAATCAATCCCTATACTGCCTCTTATATCAATTCTCCGTTGACTGATAACACGGCAGTTTACATATTGCGTTTTTGCACTCGCAACACATGTGCACTCCTCAGCCTTTGGCGTTTCTACGTATTTTGAAACGGGAATTTTCTGCTCAAAGCAATGAAGCTTACCGCTTTCACATATGTAGAGAACAGAAATAATTGCGTTTCCGTCAGCGGTTATACGATTTCCGCCCGAGGACACTGAGACAATATTTGCTTTCAGCGTGCATTTTATTACCCTGACAATATCGGGAAAATAATCGGGTAAGGTTATGTCGCTTTCTATCTGTTGCTCGGCAGCTTCCTCAAAAGCAAGCCTCTTCATTGAAATATCGGTATTTACCGTGTTGATATTCATTTGCGTTCCTCCTTAAAATTTACCTATAAAACTATATTCGGAAAAACGGACAATTATTCAATAATTTCACGGTTGAAAAAAATATAAAAATCTGTCATACTGTTATGGGTGAAAAATTTATGAATGAAATGTACGAAAGAACTCAAATGCTTTTCGGCAATGAAAATATGGAAAAGATTAAAAACTCTTATATTGCGGTTTTCGGCGTCGGCGGTGTAGGCTCGTTTGCCTGTGAAGCGTTGGCAAGGGCAGGTATTGGCAAATTAGACCTTATTGACAATGACGTTGTCTCCCCTACAAATCTTAACAGACAATTAGTTGCTCTCACAAGCACGCTCGGTCATTATAAGGTTGACGTTATGAAAGATAGAATTCTCGATATAAATCCAAACGCCGAAGTGCGCACCTATAAAACATTTTATCTGCCTGAAACGGCAAATGAATTCGATTTCTCAAAATACGATTATATAATTGACGCTATCGATACGGTAGCAGGCAAAATTGAGCTTGTTGTCAACGCAGATAAAGTAAAAACGCCGATAATTTCAAGTATGGGTGCCGGCAACAAGGTAAACCCCGAAATGTTTGAAGTTGCCGATATTTATAAAACCTCTGTTTGTCCTCTCGCAAAGGTTATGAGAACACAGCTCAAAAAGCGTGGAATTAAAAAACTAAAGGTTGTTTATTCAAAAGAAAAACCGATTAAAAGTGAAACGGGCGTGCGTTACCCCGGCAGTAACTCATTTACTCCGTCTGTCGCAGGACTTATAATTGCAGGCGAAGTGATAAAGGACATTACAGGCTTTAGAAATAAAGAGTGAAAAGACAGCAATGCTGTCTTTTTTTATTTTCCCTTTATTCTGTTTATAACATTCTTTTCAAGTCTTGAGACCTGTGCTTGCGATATGCCTATTTCCTTTGATACCTCCATTTGTGTTTTCCCTTGCATAAATCGAAGTGAAAGAATACGTTTTTCTCTTTCCGACAAATCTTTTATCGTTTCTTTAATAACAATTTCATCAAGCCAATCGGAATCGGTATCGAATGAGCTTACTTGATCCATAACGTAAATCGTATCTCCGCCGTCATTGTAAACAGGCTCAAACAGGCTTACGGGGTCGACTATTGACTCAAGTGCTATAACAACCTGCGAGGTTTTAACATCAAGTTCCTTTGCAATTTCTTCGACTGTCGGCTCACGGTTTAATTCGTTTTGAAGTCTTTCCTTTACCTGCATTGCGTGATATGCCGTGTCTCTCATTGAGCGTGAAACACGAACGGAATTGTTATCCCTCAAATATCTACGTACTTCCCCGATAATCATCGGAACGGCATAGGTTGAAAATCTTAGATTTAAGCTGATTTCAAAATTATCTATCGCTTTTATAAGCCCGATACATCCCACCTGAAACAAATCATCAAGGTTTTCTCCCCTGTTTGTAAAACGCTGAATTACAGACAGCACAAGACGCAAATTTCCGTTAATCAGCTTATCCCTTGCAGTTTTATCACCGTTATGCATAGCTTTCAGTAGCTCAATTTTTTCTTTTTCTTTAAGAACGGTTAATTTCGAGGTGTCTACTCCGCATATTTCTACTTTACTGTATTGCACATAATCATTCCTTTTTGAAAATATGTACAAAACAGAACCCCTGCTCTTATTATGAACAGGGGTTGTAATTTTTATAAGATTTTTAGTTAAATATTATTCCGAATAGCAATACTCATTATCACTTGACGTAATTTTGACCATAGCAGGCTTACCTACCTCAAATTCCTTGAGCCTTGCTAAAACAGGTGTGTAATTTGCGGTGTAGCCGAAAACAAAATCTCCGTCACGCTTGGTTTCGGGGATAATTTCAACTGTTTTACCGATTTGCTCTTTTAAGAAATTGCTTCGAATTTCCTCTGCAACCTGCGAGAGCACGGCGACACGCTTTTCTTTAACGGATTTTTCAATTTTACCGTCAAAAGCAGCGGCTCTTGTGCCCTCTCTTACAGAGTACGGGAAAATGTGAATTTTCTCAAAGCCGACTTTCTTTGCAAACTCAACGGTATCGTTAAAATCCTCGTCGGTTTCGCCCGAAAAGCCAACCATAATATCAGTTGTTAATGTACAATCGGCAAAATTTTCACGCAGCTTTTTACAAAGGTCATAATACTCATCAGCGGTATAGTGTCTGTTCATTCGTTTTAACGTATTGTCACAACCGCTTTGAAGCGAAATATGAAACTGCGGACAAAGCTTTTCGCATTTTGCAAGATTAGACAAAACCTCATCTGTCAAATGGTCAGGCTCTAAAGAGCCGAGTCTGACACGCTTGATTTTATCGTTATCACAAGCCGCCGCAACTGCGTTGTAAAACTTTTCGCCTGTGTCCTTGCCATAAGCCGAAAGGTTAATTCCGACAAGCACAATTTCCGAAAAGCCTTTATCCGCAAGGACCGAAACCTCGCTTTTAATCTGCTCAATCGGCTTTGAACGCACTCTGCCCCTCGCATACGGAATTACGCAATAAGAACAAAATCTGTCACAGCCGTCCTCAATTTTCACAATCGCACGGGTTCTCTCGTTAAACTCATAAATCGGATTACCGCAAAACGCCTCACCCGATAAATGCTGATTTATCTCAACAATTCTCTCCCGATTGCTTATAAATCTTTTGAGCTTTGCAACCAAAGAAATATTGTCTTTATTTCCGATTACAACATCCGCCGCAATAAGCTCGCTTGCCATCTGCGGAAAAGCCTGCGGCATACAGCCTGTTAAAACAACAATGCTATCGGGATGATTTCTTTTGAGATGGCGCACGGTCTGTCGGGTTTTTCTGTCGCTCTCGGCAGTTACTGTACAGGAATTGACAACAAAAACATCTGCTTCATCATCATTTAATGTGACAGAAAATCCGTTTTTTAATAAATCCTCTGTTATTTCCTGTGTTTCATACTGATTGACCTTACAGCCAAGCGTATAGAGCTTAACTTTCATTGATAACTCCTATTTTAGATTGATTTTACACGGAAAACACGAACTCCGTGCGGTGCAACACGAGCGTTAATAGCACCCGAGGTTACGTCAATTTCCTTACTCCAAAGGTCTGTGTACTGATAAGCGCCTACATCGGACAGCTCAACATAGCTGAGATTTGCAACCTCTTTTAATGAAACGCTCATATCCTTTTCGGAATTTGACTTGTTAAAGAAGCATATTGCGACTTCGCCCTTATCAAGAGGCTTAACAAGAATATCGGTAATAGCGTTGGTTTTCATTCTTCTGCACTGAACGCCCTTTTTATCCTGATCAACAGCAATAAGCTCTCTGTTGGTTACGATCTGCAAAATCTTATTATTATAATCAACATTTCCATCTGCGTCGATAAACTCCCTTATATCGTTACCGAGTATAAGCGGAGCAGAAAGCATACACCAAAGAGTAAAGTGTGCCTTGTTTTCCTCAACGGTAAGGTTACCGTTGCCGACCTCAAGCATATCGGGGTCATTCCAACCTCCGACACCCGAATAATCTGCAAGCTTTACGTTAATTTCATAAATTCCGAGAATTGAGCTCCACATAGGTCTGATATCAAGAGTCGTTCTCCAAAGGTTACCTGCCTGTGCGCCCCATTTCCACGGCTTGTTTTTGCCCCACTCGCAAATTGAATAAACAATCGGCTTTTCGGGTACATTGTTCTTTTCGGCGTAAAGCTTTGTAGCACGCTTCAATTCCTTGCCCATATTTATATACTGAGTAGCCGCAGAGTCCATTTTTGAGCCAATGGGATTTTTAATTTCTATTGTATTATCGCCCTTGTTGAGCTTAACGGCAATTTGACATCTGCCTGTTCTGCTCCAAGCCTTTGTAGGCGGAATATCAACAGGATAAGAATCACGGTCATTAACTGTAACAACCGCATATTTATCGGCTTCGAAAGCCTTTTTCACAACAAGTGTAAGCGTATATTCGCCGTCCTCTGCTATATTAACAAAGCTAAATCTAACGCTGCCCATATTACTGTCGAGGTTTGCAACATAGCTTCCGTTTTTATCTTTTATAATTCTTGCAGTACCGTAAAGCTCGCCGTTTTCAGCCTCAAGAACCTGCTCGCTTCCGCCGTTTTTATCGGTAATTATAACCTTATCGATAAGCGGAGCTTTTGAGGTAATAGGCTTATTGTGGCAAAAATCGTATTTGAAATATTCAATGCCCCACTCGGCAAAGGTTTCCGCATCAATTCTCTCATGACCGAGAGAAGCCGGCAAATCCTCACAGGTAAGAGTACCGTTTGAGGAATATATACCTGCCTTAAAGCCCATTTTATTCAAATCCTTAACAAGAGGTTTAATTCCTCTCGGGAATGTTGCAAGGTCACCCTGCAATTTGCCGTCCTTGTCACGAATTGAGCTGTGCCAGCAGTCGTCAAGGTTTACGAAATTGTAGCCTGCGTCAAGCAAGCCGCTTTTTTTCATAGCTTCGGCAATTTGAAGGATTTTTTCTTCTGTAATTTCCGTTCTGAAGGAGTTCCAACTCGACCAACCCATAGGAGGTGTAAGAGCCACTCCGTTATCATATTTTTCCGTCGTTTTGATGTGTACGCCGAGCTTAGCAACAGCCTTGCGAATATCGCACTCGGGACAAAAATCGGGATTTTTCTTTTTTGCAATATAACCTGCGGCAGCAGCCGTACCTGCCAAAACTACGGCTGAAATGATTTTTCCTAACATATTATAATCCCCTTTACAAAATAAAGAGGATAGCGAAATAACATTCACTATCCTCCTTGATTTAATAAATTAAATTATTCCTCAACGGGAGTTTCCTCAGCAGGAGCTTCAACTGCTTCTTCAGCAGCGGGAGGATCGAGGAGAGCCTTTATTGAAAGGCTGACACGCTTCTTTTCAAAGTCAATGTCAAGAATCTTTGCTTTAACTTCCTGACCAACCTTGAGAACATCAGCTGTATTAGCAACGTGGTCATATGAAATCTCGGAAATGTGAATAAGACCGTCGATTCCCGGAATGATGTTTGCAAATGCACCAAATGTTGTAAGTCCGACAATCTTTGCTGTGATTTCCTTACCAACGGGATAATCTCTCTTGAGAATTTCCCACGGATTGTCCTCAACCTTCTTAAAGCCAAGAGAAATTTTCTTGTTTTCACGGTCAAGAGCCTTTATGTAAACTTCAACAGTGTCGCCTACATTAACAACCTCTGACGGATGCTTAATTCTTGTCCAAGAAAGCTCGGAAATGTGAATCATACCGTCAACACCGCCGAGGTCAACGAATGCACCGTACTTTGTAAGTGAACGAACTGTACCTGTGTACTTCTGTCCCTCTTCAGCCTGTGCCCAGAACTTCTCTGCCTCTTCCTTGCGGAGGTCTCTGTTAGCAGCCTTGATTGAGCCTACAACTCTGCGTCTTCTCTTATCTGCTTCGATAATCTTGAACTTAACAGTCTTGCCGACCATATCCTCAAGAGAATCGTTTCTGCTGAACTTTGAAAGTGATGCCGGAACGAATACACGAATTCCGTTGTACTGAACATAAAGTCCTTTACCGTCGCCTACAACGCCCGTAACCTTACCTTCAACAACCTCATCGCTCTCGGGATCGATTGTTTCCCAAGCCTTAGCTGCGTCATAACGCTTCTTTGAAAGCATAACCGTACCTTCGGCATCGTTGGTTTTCATAATGATAAGGTCAAGCTTGTCGCCGATTTTAACTTCTTTTGTGATGTCGCAAGAGGGATCGTTGCTGAACTCGTTAGCAGGAACATAACCTGTATGCTTTCTTCCTACGATTTCAACCTCAACCTCAGACGGTGAAACGCCTACGACTACGCCTACAACTTTTTGGTCTGTGCTTTCATCTATATATTCTTCAAGCATAGCAGCAAAAGATGTATCTTCAGCCATTGTTGCCTCCTCCTTTACTGCATTTGTGCTGACATTTTGTTCTAATTTCTCGGTCATTGTTTTTAGTACCTCCTTAATTATACTGTCAGGAGTCGATGCTCCCGCAGTAACGCCGACTGACTTAAACCTTGAAAAATCGATGCCGTTCAATTCTTCATAAGTCTCAATCAGGTAAGTAGGGCAATTGGATTCACACACAGCTTTGAGCTTAGCCGTATTAGAACTTTGACGGCCGCCTATGATAATCATAGCATCGTTTTTAAGCGAAAGCTGAGTGGCTTCCTTTTGTCTTTCTTCTGTCGCATTACATATTGTATCAAAAATTACGGCGTTTGTATAGTAATTTTTAATTTTTTTTGCATATTTTTCAAAAGATTTTATCGAAAAAGTGGTTTGAGAGACAACTATTAGATGTTTTTCAACTAAATTCGGGTTGGAATTGATGATTTCGTCAAGCTCTTCCTCGGTATTGAACACAAAAGACGGTCCCTTACAGTAGCTTCTGATACCTATAACCTCGGGGTGCGTCTTATCTCCTGCGATAAAGGTTACCGTGTTTTCGTCCGATTTTTCGCTGACCGTCTTGTGAATTTTCAAAACAAATGGGCACGTAGCGTCACAAAAATTCGGTGAAATATCTTTCACCTCTTGTAAAAGGTCTTTTGTAATTCCGTGAGTCCTGACTACAATCACATCACCGCTTTTACATTCATCAGGATGCTCAATAATGCGGACTCCCCTCTTTTCGAAAGAAGAAATGACCTGTGGGTTATGAATAATCGGTCCTATCGTACAAACGCTTTTGCCCTCGTCAACCATTTTTTCAAGCAAATTTATTGCTCTGTTAACGCCGAAGCAAAAGCCTGCCGACTTGGCAAGTGTTATTTCTCGCAATGTCCTTCCTCCCAGAGTGCCGTAATTTCGCCCATAATACGCTTGGTGGCATCTTTAAGCTCCTTTGTATTGTGCGGCTCATCGGTAAAGCCGAACTCTTCATTTTTAATAACCTTACCAAAACGAACAGTCAAGCGTGTACCTTTTTTGTATTCGTCACTTGTATAAATTGAAACGGGTAAAACGTCAGCACCCGTAACCTTAGCAATAAGAGCCGTACCCGATTTCCCTCTTGCAGGCTTGAAGTCCTTTGAACGTGTGCCCTCGGGGAAAACGCCTAATATATAGCCTTTCTTAACTACATTTTCCGCATATTCAACAGCGGTTGTGTCGCCTTGCCCTCTTCTTATCGGAAAAGCGTTCAAGTGCTTTATGAAAATTCCGAGAGCCTCGTTTTCAAAAAGCTCTTCCTTTGCCATAAAGTGAATGGTACGCTTTACGCCTCTGCCTAAAACGATAGGGTCATTACTGCTTTGATGATTGCAGGCAATTATAAGTCCGCCGTCTTTCGGTATGTTTTCGAGTCCGATATAGGTAATCTTAAATTTAAGACAATAAAGCTTTGCAACCCATCGTAAGCCTTGATAAAGCTTATATTCCTTAACATTATTAAAATCGAATTCCATCAGATTCTCTCCTTAATGATATTGACAATTATATTTTTAGCCTCATCAAAATTGTAATCTGAGGTATCGACAATAATACTGTCCTCGGCAGGCTTCAAGGGTGCAATCTCTCTGTGAGAGTCCTGATAGTCTCTTTTTTCCAAATCGGCAAGGACTTCTTCATAGGTGTCCTTTGCTCCCTTTTCTACAAGCTCCTTGTATCTTCTTTTCGCTCTTTCCTCTGCGGAAGCCGTAAGGAAGATTTTAATTTTAGCGTCGGGCAAAACAACAGTGCCTATATCCCTGCCGTCCATAAGACAGTTATTTTTCTTGGCAATATCTCTTTGTAAATCAAACAAGAATGCTCGAACGCAAGGAATTGCCGATACATCCGAAGCCGCCATAGATGCTTCAGGCGTTCTTATTTCTGTCGAAACATCTTCTCCGTTTAAAAAAACGTGCTGTACGTCGCCGACGAATTTTAATTCGACAACTATATCCTTAAGAGCCTTTTCAATGTTTTCAGAATCCTTTGTGCCAATGCCGTTTCTTAACGCATAAACACCGACTGCACGGTAAAGAGCGCCTGTATCGACATAAATAAAGCCGAGCTCCTTTGCCGCCGCACGTGAAATTGTACTTTTTCCTGCTCCTGCAGGGCCGTCAACAGCAACATTAACAACCATAGTATCTTCCTTTCTTATACGCTTTTTCCGGCAACGTGTCCGGTTGAAAACGCAATCTGCAAATTAAAGCCGCCCGTGTAAGCGTCAACGTCAATGACCTCGCCCGCAAAGTAAAGATTTTTGCAAAGCTTTGACTCCATCGTCTTTGGATTTATCTCCTTGCAATCGACTCCACCCGAAGTGACAATCGCTTCATCGATTGAACAGAAATTGAGAACAGTAAGCTTCATATTTTTTATTGTTTTAACAAGGCTTTGACGCATTTCCTTTGTAACCTGATTACATTTTGTAGACGGTCTTATCCTTGAAAGTCTTATAACGGGATTTATAATAGCTCTCGGCAAGAGCATTCCGAGTGAATTTGAAATTGCCTTGTTACAGTTATCAAGCAAATCTCTCTGTATTCTCTCATCAAGCTTTTGCTCATCCAAACCAGGCTTCATATCAATATATATTTCATATCTTCCGCTTTCCATATTTCTCATATGGGCACTTGCCGAAAGAATCATAGGTCCCGAAACGCCGAAGTGCGTAAACAGCATTTCTCCGAAATCGGAATAAATCTGTTTTTGAGTTTTAGTGTCAATTACTCTAATTGCACAATTACGAAGCGAAAGTCCCATAGCCTCGCTGCAATATCCCTCACGGCAGGTCAAAGCAACCAACGACGGTTTAATATCAACAATATTGTGTCCGACGCTTTTTGCAAGCGTGTAGCCGTCGCCCGTTGAGCCCGTCCTCGGATAAGACCTACCGCCCGTTGCAATTATTATTTTATCGGCGTAGTATTTTTCGCCGTCGTCTGTAACAACGCCTTTTGCTTCGCCGTTTTCCAAAATAAGTGCCGTTACTCTGCCCTGCTTACGCTTAACGCCGCTTTTCGTAATATATTTATTAAGAGCGTCAACAATGTCAACTGCTCTGTCGCTCGCAGGAAAAACTCTGTTTCCTCTCTCAACCTTCAGTTCAACACCGAAGTTTTCAAAAAAGCTGCGTGTATCGCTCGTTGAAAAGTCCGAAAAAGCTCCGAATAAAAATCTGCCGTTTTGCGGAACATTTGAAATAAGTGCCTGAATATCCGTTTCGGCATTTGTAACGTTACATCTGCCCTTTCCTGTAATTAAAACCTTACGGGCGATTTTATCGTTTCTCTCAATTAAAATAACTTCATTTCCGTTTTCGGCAGCCGTTCCCGCAGCCATACAGCCTGCTGCTCCTGCTCCAACTACAATAACCTTACTCATCGCCGTCATTTTCTTCCTTTTCGTAAACCTGATATTTATCCCATACGCTTTCAAGCTCGTTGAAGTTTTTATAAGCCTCGTTTTTACGGCTCAAGGTAACGCTTGCAATCAAAGCATTTATAAGGCTAAGCGGTGCGGCAAGTGAATCGACAACCGAAGCCATATTACTTTTTGCAACAAGAAGATGGTCACCGAAAGGTGCAATGGGAGAATTTTCGGTATCGGTAATTGAAATGACCGTCGCTTTCCTGTCTGAAATAAACCTCAAAGCGTTTACAGCCTGCTTTGAATATCTCGGAAAGCTGATTGCGATGCAAACGTCCTCCTCGCTTATTCTGAACACCTGCTCGAACATCTCCGAAGCGCTCGAGGAATCAACAAGTATAACGCTGTCAAACACAAGATTGAAATAAAATGCAAGGAAATATGCAAGCGCAGCCGATGAACGAACGCCTAAAATATAAATCTTTTTAGCGTTGTTTATAGCCTTTACGGCATTGTTAAAAGCCTCTTTAGACACCGTTTCCGCAGTCTGACGGATAAGGTTAATATCGTCGTTGAGCACGGTGCTGATTATATCGTTATTGCCGATTAAGCTTTGAGAAACCTCCATTCGCTGAACGGTGGTAAGCTTCGTTTTTATCATTTGCTGAAGCTCTTTTTGCATTTCGGGATAGCCCTTAAAGCCAAGCTCACTTGCAAAACGAACAACAGTTGACTCGCTGACGCCGACTTTTTCACCGAGTGCGGCAGCAGTCATAAAAGCCGCTTTGTCATAATTCGTTATGATGAAATCGGCTATTTTTCTATGACTTTTTGAGTATTTTATGCTTTTGTCCTCAAGCCTTGACAATAAATTGTTTTTCATAAATACTGTTTTTCCCTCTTCATCTGAATATCTTGAATATTATAATTGAATTTAATTGATTTTGCAAGAATTCCTGCAAATTATTTTATTTTTTGAGGCATATATCTCATTTCCGCATCGCAAGGCTCGGATTTTGAAAGTGAAAGTGAAAAAATATCCGTAGCCTCACATTCTTTTTTGAAAACGCAATCCGCAATTTCATCTTTCAATGCCGCTACATCCGAGTAAGAAGCTATAAACGGTAATTTTGCATTTTTAACGCATTTTCCGAGAGCTTCGGAAGCGTTTGTGTTAAAGCCCAAAAGCCTTATATACGGCGCTTTAATGCTTATAATATCTTTAGTTATCCCAAATGCAGAGGCTAACACGGCACGGCGAATTCTCGAATGTGTATATCTTTTCGTTTTAGCCGCATCAAATATTCCGTCAAGTGTTGTTTCGGTTGAAATTGCAGCCTTAACACGGTTTTCAAGTCCCTCGGACATATAAGCTGTTTTTTCATCAATGCAATCTTTTTTTGAACGCAATAAAGAAAGTGCCGCAAGCTCATACTTATTCTTATCAATTACTCTGCCGTCATCTGCTGCGAGCTTATATATTTCCCATGTATTTTCAGGAATAAAGCGTGAAATATCGTCTTTTTCGCAAATCATTTTTCTCAAAAGCGTAGCCGAAGCAAAGCTTTCGTTATCATCAAGTGAGTTATAGCCTGCACCTTCTCTTTTTACGGTAACAGGCTTTATTTTATATCCGTTTTTATTTATCGCCTTGATGTATTCAACGGCAAGTATATCGTTTGGCAAAGAAATGCACGTTCCGTCAGAAAAATCCCTGACAGCCATTTCTCTTGCCGTCGGGTAGCTGACACCCTTTTCAAGGTACTGCTTTATTTTCTCGTCAAAATCGGGATTTGCGATTATCTCGGCAGCTTTTTTGAGCGTACCTATATCTCCGCACTCACTTCCGAACGCCAAAGTATCACAACCGAAGCTCTCCAATATACGAACAGCATTTTCGCAGAAAAATTCGGCACTTGCGGTAGCATAAATAAAAGGCAATTCAAGCACAATATCTGCACCGTTTTTCAAAGCCGCCGCAACTCTTATGTCCTTTGGAAATATCGCAGGCTCCCCTCTTTGTACGAAGCTTCCGCTCATCACGCAAACAAGCGTGTCGCCGTCCTTTTTTACCGAATCGATTAAATGCTTATGACCGCAGTGGAAAGGGTTAAATTCACAAACAATTCCGATTATACTCATTTATTATTTTCCACTCCTTTATAAGCTTTTCTAATGAATAAGCCGCATTTGCAGGGCTTGTTGACGGCAAAGAAATTATATCAAAGCCTGTGCTCTTTTTTATATACTTATTATACAGGCTCTGTGCAGTCTTACCGTTTGCGTATATTTTTTTGATATCGGCAACCGATAATATTTCCGATAAATCATTCGGTATAACGCTTTTTATTGTGCTGTCAGCCGAGCCTGTTATTTCACAAGACTTTATGACGTCCCACACGGCGATTTTATTGCTTAAAAGCATATTTTTCTTTTCCTCGACAGTTTTCGGAACGGGACAGGAATACACCGATGCCACTACCCTCCAAAATCTGTTTTGCGGATGTGCATAGTAAAAATTGTTTTCTCTCGATTTAACAGACGGGAAAGAGCCGAGCACGAGTATTTCCGAGTTTTTGTCGAAAATCGGCTCAATGGTATGAGTAAATATTTCCCCCATTCCGTCATCTCCTGTCAAAATTTGCTTTTTAACTTGAAAAATTATATTGATAAGTATATAATATTTAAGGACAAATTTCAACCGATAACTCGGAGGAGGAAAATAATGAAAATTCTTGTTATTAACGCAGGAAGCTCATCTCTTAAATATCAGCTTATTGATATGGAGCATGAAACCCTGCTTGCGAAAGGTATTTGTGAACAAATCGGCGACGCTAACGCAACCTTTACTCATAAGGTACCCGATTGTCCCGAAAAGACAATCAAGAGCGAGCCTCATCTTATGGCTGACCACAGCGAAGCAATTCAGCTTGTATTGAATACTCTTGTTGACGCAGAGTACGGCGTTATCAAATCGATGGACGAAATCGGTGCGGTAGGTCACAGAGTTCTCCACGGTGCTGAAAAGTTCTCGTCTTCTGTTCTTGTAACGGAAGAAATGAAAGAAACCGTTAAAGAGTGCTTCAAATTCGGTCCGCTTCACAACCCTGCAAACCTTAAAGGTATCGAGGCTTGCGAAAAGATTATGAACGTTCCGCAGGTAGCTGTTTTTGACACAGGATTCCATCAGACAATGCCCGACTATGCATATATGTACGCTCTCCCCTATGAGCTTTACGAAAAGGACGGCATCAGAAAATACGGCTTCCACGGCACATCTCACAGATACGTTTCAGGCAGATGCATCGAGCTTCTCGGCGGCAAGGCTGAGGGTACAAAAATCGTAACCTGCCACCTCGGTAACGGCTCATCTATTTCAGCTGTTAAGGACGGTAAGTGCTTCGATACAACAATGGGACTTACTCCTCTTGAAGGTATCATAATGGGGACTCGTTGCGGTTCAATCGACCCTGCAATCGTTCCTGTAATTATGAAGTCTCATAACCTCACACCTGACGAGGTTGACCACCTTATGAACAAAAAAAGCGGTATGCTCGGTCTTGCGGGCACAAGCGATAACCGTACAATAGAGCAGATGTCAAAAGACGGCGACAAAAAGGCTCAGCTTGTTGAAAATATGCTTTGCCATCAGCTTACAAAGTACATCGGCGGTTTTGCTGCTGCTATGGGCGGCGTTGACGCTATCGTATTCACAGGCGGTATCGGAGAAAACAATCCGCATTACAGATCAAGAGTTGCTGAAAAAATCAAGTTCCTCGGAACCGAAATCGACGAAGAAAAGAACAGCATCAGAGGCGAAGAGGTTGAAATCTCCGTTCCCGGCTCAAAGGTTAAGATGTTTGTTATTCCGACTAACGAAGAGCTTGTTATCGCAAGAGACACTCTTGAAATCGTAAATAACCTTTAATAATCAAACACTAAACTCCTGTATGCCTTTGTGCTGCGGGAGTTTTTTGAAAATAGAGAAAGGAATGAACGTTATGAAAGAAAACAGAAAGCTGCTTAAAGAGGTTTTACAGGAAATTCGCCACGATATGACTGACGAAGAGGTCTTGAATTTACTTGCAGACAGTAAAATTTCCGTTAATCCGAACAAGAAAAAAGAAAAATACACTCTCGGACAGCGTGCTGCGGACGCCATAGCGAAATTTGCAGGAAGCTGGGCATTTATCTTTTCTTTTGTTGCCGTGCTTGTACTTTGGATGGTTATAAACGTAATCCTTGCGGCAAAAGCGTTCGACCCTTATCCGTTTATTTTGCTTAATTTGGTTTTGTCCTGCGTTGCGGCAATACAGGCACCGCTTATTATGATGAGCCAAAACAGGCAGGAGGAAATTGACCGCCGCCGTGCCGAAAACGATTACAAGGTAAATCTCAAAACCGAAATAATGATTGAGGACCTTTACGATAAAGTAAATGCAATTCTTGCAAAGCAAAAAGCACTTGAAAAGAAATTGGATGCCGAAAAAAGCGAAAAGAATAATAAAGACACCGAAAGTAAATGAAAAAAGCCACTCAATGAGTGGCTTTTTTACTGCGCTTATCTGATTTTAATTGTCACAATTTCAAACGGCTTTAGAGTTATCGGAATTGAGTTTTCTTTTGCTGATATAACCTTCAAATCATTTTCAAGCATATCGCAAAGGGTTACAGACTCAAAGTCGAAGCCCGTTTTAAGCACGGTGCTTGTACGTCTGTTGAAGCTCTCATACATTCTGACAATGATTCCGTCTCCGTTTTCAGCTTTCTTAATTGTTTCGATAACAACATTTTCATCCTTTACAGAAACAAGCGAATAGCTGTCGGCGAGCTTACCCGAATGCTTATCAATCTTCATCGCGGTCATTGGATTATTAAGCTCATAGGCTTTTTTGATTGTTCCTGCCTCACGGTAATCCCCTGCGTGCGGATAAAGCGAATAAGTAAAATAATGCTCGCATTTATCGGCTGTCGGATCGGGATAAGTACCGCTTTTAAGCAATGTTAATGTCATAACACCATCATGAACAGAATGACCGTACTTGCAATCATTTATAAGACTGACGCCGTATCCGTACTCTGAAATATCGGAATATTTATGAGCACAAACCTCAAAGCGTGCGCTGTCCCAGCTTGTGTTATAGTGCGTGGGTCTTTCAACAGAGCCGAATTGAATATCGTACGTCGCCTTGTCGGTATTGACGTCAACGGGGAACGCTGTTTTCAACAGAATATGTGACTCTTTCCAGTCAATATACGTTTCAAAATCAATGCGGTCAAGGTCACCATAAAGCCATATTTTTTGCTTTAAGGTGCTGTTTAAGAATGTCTTTTCAATTTCAAGACCTGCTCTTGCACCGTCTCTTATAGGCTTTATCGACTTAACATTGTTGACTTCCCACGATTTATCGGTATAGTAATTGCTGATTTCCCAGTTGTCATAGTCTCTCGGCAAATCCTCATAAGCGGTAACAACATTACCACGCTCATTATTTTTAAGCACTTGACGCATATTGCGCTTATCAAAGATTTCGGAAAGAGTACCGTTTTCATCAACAGTAATGCGGAAAAATTTATTTTCGATTTTGTTGTCGGTTATTTTAACGTCAGCTTTAATTTCAGGCATTGTGATAACCTTATAGCCCTTTGCGGGAATGTCATTAACGCAATATGTAACGCCGTCAATTTTAACAGCGCCGTCGCCGGTAAACGAATTCGGATTGAAAACCAAAATTCCGCCGTCGGTATTGATATTATCGGCAATGTCGCTATATGCTTTTGAAGCGATTTCCCTGCCCGAAAGCTTTAGCTGCTCATACTGCTTTGACGAAACCTCATATACCTCTTTTATCGAAGAGCCGGGTATAATATCGTGGAACTGATTGAGAAGTATTGTCTCCCATCCGTCGTGAAGTGCTTTTTTCGGATATTCCGATCCGTTAAGCTTTTCGTTCATAACGGCAAGAGCTTCTGCCTTTTCATAAAGGAACTCGCACTTACGGTTATTCCTTTTGTTTTTAGCCTGTGAAGTATATGTGCCACGATGATATTCAAGATACAGCTCGCCCTGCCAAACAGGAGTTTTCGGGTTTTCCTCTGCTCTCTTTTTAACCCGTTCAAGCATCGAGCCTGCAAACTCCATTTTTGCAACGGGCACGCCCGAAATACCTTTTTTGAGAATATTGTAATATTCAAGGTCTTTTCTTACAGGTCCGCCGCCGCCGTCGCCAAAGCCAAAGGTAATCATAATATCATTATTTATATCCTTTTGCTGATAACGGTCATATCCGCCTTGAAGCTGACTCGGATTGAGTTTTGCATTATATGTGCAATTTGTCGCTGTCGGCACTCCCCTATGCTTGTCCTGTGCAGTCATAAAATAAGCAAAAATATTCGTGCCGTCTATGCCCTTCCACCAAAAAGTATCATAAGGCATACGGTTTGACTCATTCCAACCGATTTTTGAGGTTACGAATTTGTCAACACCGCTTTTCATAAGTATTTGAGGCAATGCGGCTGAATATCCGAACACGTCGGGAAGCCACAAGACCTTTGAGTCAACGCCGAATTCTTCTTTGAAGAAGCTCTTTCCGTAAAGCACCTGTCTTACAAGGCTTTCTCCCGAGGAGAGATTGCAATCGGCTTCGACCCACATTGCGCCCTCGACCTCCCAACGTCCTGCCTTAATCATTTCCTTGACCTCGGCATAAAGCTCGGGACTTTCTTCTTTTAGGTACTTATAAAGCTGCGCCTGACTTGACATAAATTTGTACTCGGGGTACTTTTTCATTAATGCGAGTACAGTTGAAAACGAACGCTGTACCTTTTCCCTTGTCTGTGCAAGCGTCCAAAGCCAAGCAACGTCGATATGCGTATGACCGATACAAATTGCATTGACGTCTTCCGGTGTGCATTTTTTGAAAAACTCTTCGTCAATATACTTTTGCGCCGCTTTTACGGAATTATTAAATTCCGCACTTCCGACCACACGCATATCAAGAAGATTTACCGTATTCAAAATGTGCTTTTCTATATCAATATATGTTTTTTCATCGGGATTGAGATATTCCGTAACCTCAAACGGAACTTTAAGACTGTAATAAAGCTTTCTTGCTTCCTCGTTATAAACAACAAGCCTTGCGTAAAGGTCAAGCCAACCGTCGCCGTTCATACCCGTGTACGCATATATGTAAAGCTCATAGCTTTCTTCGGCGTTATCGAGAAAAATTTCCCTATGATTCATATCAAGCCCTTGAACAAGAGCGCCGTTAAGGTAAACTATAAACTGCGGATTTATTGCGTCCCAGCTTTGATTATAGGCGTCGGTTGAGATTACAAGCTCAACGTTTTTGCCTCTATATTGCTCGGGAATGATAAGTTTTTTATAAAACCAAGCGTGCTCATCCTGTTTGCCTCCCCAATGACCGATTTTATCGTATTCGACAAAGCTGCCGTCAATTTCAGGCAAAGTGTTATCGGACTTGTATCCGCATTTTTTATAAAGGAAGCCGTCAACACGCTCCTGTGAAACAGTCATAAATTTTTGAAACGTGTCAAAAAACACTTTCATTCTGTCTTCGTAAAAATCAGTCATAAGCTTTATCTCCATCCTTAAATATATCGGAAATCAAATAGAAAGAACCGCACACCAAAACGAACTGCGAATTTTCTACCGCTTTATGATAAGCGATTTTCGGATTAATTTCAATACTTATTTTATCAATATATTTTTTTGAGTATTCGGAAAGTCTTTCGGGCGACTCAGAGCGTGGGTTATCGGGCTTTGTAAATATAACACGCTTGCAATAAGGCAATACGTTTGAAAGATATTTTTCGCAATCCTTATCCGCCATCATTCCAATTACTGCGGTTATTTCCTTATCTGAATACTCACTCTTCAAAACGCTTGACAACGCCCTTGAGCACTCCTCATTATGTCCGCCGTCAATCAAAACATTATCGCCTATTTGCTCCATTCTACCATGCATAACCGTATGTTTTAATGAGTATACAATATCCTCGTATTCAACTTTTTCGATTTTATTAAGAGCCTCGATAACGCCGATTGCATTTTCAACCTGATGCCGTCCGTCAAGTGAAACAAAATATCTCTTATCCTTGTAAACAAAATCCGTACCGTTTTTGCCTTCTGAAAGTATTTCGACATTATCAAAATCGGCAACGGTCAAATTCGCATTTTTCTCTTTTACCGTCTTTTCTATGACCGTCAATGCCTCGTTGTCTTGAAGCGAGGTTGTAACAACGGATGTTCCGTCTTTTATAATCCCGCACTTTTCAAAGGCAATTTTCTCGATAGTGTCGCCCAAAATATTCGTATGATCCTTTGAAATTGAGGTTATTACCGCCACCTCGGGCTTTTTAATTACGTTTGTTGCGTCAAACCGTCCGCCCAAGCCTACTTCCATAACCGCATAATCGCATTTTTGTTCGCTGAAATATAACAATGCGACAGCTGTTATAGCTTCGAATTCCGTTATAACAAGCCCGTTTTCGGAAAGCTCGTCAATAATCGGCTTCACTCTTGAAACAACATCCGCAAGCTCTTGCTTTGGAATGTTTATATCGTTTATTCTTATTCTTTCGCAAAAATCAAATACATAAGGCGAAGTGAAAAGTCCCGTTTTATAATTTGCGCTTATCAAAGCGTTTGAAATCATCGTCGAGGTCGAGCCTTTTCCGTTCGTTCCCGCAATATGTATAAATTTCAAATTATCCTGTGGATTTTCAAGCTTTTCAAGCAATACGTTTAATCTTTCAAGTCCCGGCTTAATACCGAAAACCAAAAGCGAATGGATATAATCCACCGCCTGCTCATATGTCATAAAATCATCTCCGAAAAAAGTATAACATAACAATTAAAAATATTAAAGTTTTTTATTTACAATCTCTTTTTCAGGGTGTAAACTGAAATAAAATATCAAACGGAGGGTTGTGCAATGACAGAAAGGAAATTAACAGGTAAGCGTAAGCTCGGCTACTGCTCGGGTGTAATTACAGAATCCTTGCTCTATAATATGTTCTGTACATATTATCTTGTATTCCTAACCGACATTATTCATATGAAGCCCGTATTAGCAGGTACGGTAAGCTTTATTTCGATTTGCTGGGACGCAATAACCGACCCGATTATCGGTGCATATGCCGACCAAAACGGCGCAGACAAAAGAAAATATATGGCAAAGTCGCTGTTTCCGTTAGTTTTGCTGTTCATTGCCGCTTTCTTTAATATCGGTACGGATAACAGCGTTATTCAGTTCATTTATTATACCGCAATCGCCATGCTTTTTTGGCTTGCTTATACAATTTACACAATTCCGTATTATGCAATTGTTGCTGAAATTACGCAGGACTATGACGAACGAACGGAAATCAGAAGTACAAGCTCACTTATCAATACTGCGGCAATCTTTCTCGGAAACGCCTTGCCTGCCGTGGTACCGTCGCTTTTCGCAGGCGTTGTAATTTCCGGAAAACATATCGGCGAGTCGCTCGGTTGGGAAATAACAGCGATTATAATGTGCGTACTTTCGCTTATGTTCGGTATCTTTACGGTTAAGTCACTCAAGGGAGTTAAGCTCATTAAGGCGGAAGCTGAAAATGTCACGGGCGAAAGAAAGAAAATCAAAGCAATATTTGCAGAAATGCTTGAAGTGCTTAAAATCAAGCCTTTTAAGTGGTTTGCAATGTTTATAGTTTTCTTCCTTATTGCCTCATCAATGATACAATCGTCATTTGAATATATGATTAAGGATTGCGTCGGCGCAGACCCAGAAATATATATGGTTGTGGTTATTGTCGAATTGGTTGTCGTAATGGCAGCGTTTATTCCGATAGTTACTAAGGTTGCAGAGAAAAAAGACAGAAGATTTTCAAGTCTTGTATTTATGTCAATAATGTGCGTCGGTCTTATCGGCTGTAAAATTGCAGGCGTTACCTCTATTGCGGTTGTGCTTATAATCACGTTCTTTATGGCTGTCGGTATGGCTAATTTCTGGACTGTATTTTACTCAATAGCCTATGACCTCGTTGAGGTTGACGAGTTCGCATACGGCTCACGTCGAGAAAGCGTAATAACCGCCTTACCGCAATTTTTCCAAAAATTCGGCTCGGCAATCGGTGTTTGGACGGTAGGCTTTGTGCTTCAGCTTGCAGGGTACAACAAGGCAAACTCCGTACAGCCTGCAACCGTTGCAAAGGGAATTGAAAACAACGTAACGATTTTACCTGCGGCATTTCTTGTGCTTTCGATAATCGGCGTTTATCTCTACCCTGTCACAAAAGATAAATTCTCAAAGCTTAAAGATGAGCTTGAAAAGAAAAAAGCCGGTCAAGAATACTCAACCGACGGTCTTGAAAAATTGGTGTAAATATATAAAAACAACCCTCTAACAAGAGGGTTGTTTTCATATGGTCGAGATGACAGGACTTGACAAGGCAAGCCTTGTCAGTCTTTTCTTCAATTATATGTCCGTTTTGCTTCGCAAAACATGGACTATGCAGGTTCAAGTCCTGTCGGAATTTCAAAGAGCAAAAATAGCAACTACAAAAATATATTCAAAAAAACTAACAATAACAACCCGAAACAGGGTGGTAGCGAAACAAAGCCGTTGTGAGGGCGTTTACAACCGAACAGGCGACTTGAGCGTGACCTGTTTCGGAAAGGAGGAACGACGGCGTGAGTGAGGGATGGCTTTTTACAATAAAAAAGCCGTCACGAACGATACAAAGTCCGTGACGACGTGGTGCGGATGTTCATAAGGGATTTGGTAAAATACAGTTTTACCTATAGTCGAACATCATATTCAAATAACAATCCGCACTTTGGTCTTTTCATTTTGTATTCGGTATAATTAAATTATCAAATACAAGGAGGTTTCGACATGAAAACAATTTTTAAAATTAACGGTGGCACTTATACGCAGGTCGGCAACTATTTATTGCCTAATCTTTCGTTGCCGGCGGAAGAAAAGAATATCGGTGTTTGGGCAATGAGGCAAAAACGATATTTGAAACAAAACCATAAAGTGCGTTACTACAATTTGCTGACAAGCGGTAAGCTCGATTCATATCTTGCGGATATTGAAGAACAGTCTCAAAATCTTTTTTCTCGCTTGGTAAAAGACCTTGCCGAAAAAGAAAATATTACGGAAAAATTGAAATCGGATAACCCAATGTTGTGGGTGCGGAAGATGAATAATATTCGCACTCGAGCAACGGAAATTGTAAATTCACAAATAATATTTAACTGAGAACAAGGCACAACTTACGGAGGGAAATTCCGTATGTTGTGCCTTAATTCATTTGTTCGATTAAAATGTATAATCTTAGCAAGCAGACCATTTGGATATCCAAACGGTGAAATGTCCGCTTTCTGCACAATCTCAGCGAGCAGACCAATTGTGGACAGGTTGTCCAAATCGGTTGCTTTCGCTTTGTTGTGAAACAAGCGGTGTGCTCGGACAGCAACACTACCAAACGCCTCGTTAGGGACACCCTAAGACCTAAGGATATATTTTGCAATACACTTTATAAAATGTACTGTGAAATTTGTGATATATTATTGCTATCGCATTTGTTCTACTATATAATAGAAAAATAGAGCGCAATTCGATTTTCTGAAATTAACAGTCAAATTGAACATACAAAATTATTATATTGACAGATAAAGGAGATATAGCTAATGTCAAAACCTACGCTATTTGACAATCGCATTAAAAAATATGCTTACAAAGAAATACAAGATATATATAAAGAACTTGGCATTTCTTCCGACGGGTTAACATCAGAACAAGTAGAGAGAATGCGAGAAAAGTACGGTTCAAACAGTTTTGCCGGGCAAAAAAATGACACCGTATTTCTTCGTTTGCGTCGTGCTTTTATAAATCCATTTAACATAACACTTTTTGTGTTAGGAATAATCTCTTTGGCTACCGATGTTATCTTAGCATCAGATTTTTCTAAAAACGCTACTACCGCGATCATAATTTTTTCAATGATTTTAATCAGCGGTACTATTCGCTTTATGCAAGAACTTCGTGCTAAAAATGCCGCACATCAATTAGATAGACTAATTCATGAAACCGTAACAGTAAAGAGAAATGGTGAATTGTCAGAAATTCCGGCAGAAAATTTGACAGTAGGCGATATTGTTTTACTTTCAGCCGGGGACCGTGTTCCTGCAGATATAAGACTAATAAAGACAAAAGACCTTTACATTTCACAAGCAGCCATAACCGGAGAAAGTGCAATCTCGGAAAAGAACAGCCATTCACTAAGCAACCGTGATTCAGAATCAATCACTCAGCTCGACAATCTTGCATTTATGGCAACCGCAGTCATAAGCGGCAAAGGAGAAGGTATCGTTCTTGCTGTCGGAAGTGATACGCTTTATGGTAATTTTGCAAAGCCTGAATCCGAAGACAAAAAAGATTTTCAACAAGGAGCAAGTTCTATCGCTTTAGTTATGCTTCGGTTTGTTATGGTGCTTGTTCCGATAGTGTTTGTAATTCTCGGTATCACCGGTAGCAGATGGCTTATCTCTTTTGCTTTTGCATTGTCTGTTGCAGTGGGGTTAATACCCGAAATGCTTCCTATGGTAATTACCGCTTGCCTTGCAAGAGGCAGTCTTTCAATGAGCCGTAAACAAACAATAATAAAAGATATAAATGCAATGCAGGGCTTTGGCAGTATGGATGTTCTTTGTATGGATAAAACAGGAACATTAACAAATGAAAGTGTTTTACTTGAATACTATATGGATGTTCTTGGCAACGAGAGCAGCGAGGTGTTGGATTTTGCTTTCTTAAACAGTTCTTACAGCTCTGGAGTTCATAATCCGATTGACAACGCAATCCTTGCTTATCAATCAATGCCGGGCAGAGAGTGCCATTTTGCCAAGCTGCTGTCAAAATATAAAAAGACGGATGAAATTCCTTTTGATTATACCCGCAAATACATAAGCACACTTGTTGAAGATTCAGACGGAAAAAATCTGCTGATTACAAAAGGTGATGTTTCACATATTGTAAATCAATGTAGTCACATTATGTATCGTGGTGAAATCATTCCGATAGAAAAAGATAAAAAGCAGAGTGTTTCTTCGGTAGTTGACGAAATGCTTCAAGACGGTATGAAGGTTATTGCAGTTGCAATAAAAAATCTTGAAAAAAATAACAGCATATCGTCATATGATGAAAACAGAATGGTTTTAGCCGGATATTTGGCATTTTTTGATGCACCGAAAAAAACGGCAAAAGATTCTATAACGGCTCTTAAAAGGCTTAAAGTAACGCCCAAAATTCTTACGGGTGATCAGGCAGATGTTGCCGTATCTATATGCCATCGTGTAGGTATATCTTCAAAGAATATATTGACGGGAGCAGAATTAAACGGAATAAACGATAGCGAGCTCGGTTCGCTTGTTGAAAAGACTCACGTGTTTGCGGAACTTACACCAAGCCAGAAAGTTCGAATCGTTTCGGCATTGCGCCAAAACGGTCACACGGTAGGATTTTTAGGCGACGGCATCAATGATATTCCTGCACTTTGTGAAGCTAATGTAGGCATTTCGGTCGATACGGCGGTGGATGCGGCAAAGGATGCGGCGGATGTGGTTTTATTGCAGAAGGATTTAGGTGTCTTGGAGCAGGGAATTCTGGAAGGTAGAAAAACCTTTACAAATATGCTCAAGTACATAAAGATTACGGCAAGCTCCAACTTTGGTAATATCCTTTCAATAGTTTGTGCAAGTGCCTTTTTACCATTCTTGCCGATGACCTCCTTACAGATTTTGTTATTGAATTTGCTGTATGATATTTTATGTATCATTTTGCCGTGGGATAATGTTGACGAAGACGATACGTTATCACCAAAAGATTGGTCAGGAAAAACACTTGGAAGATTTATGCTCTCGTTCGGTCCTATCAGTTCTCTGTTTGATATTGTAACATTTTTGTTTTTATACTATTTCTTATGTCCGATGCTTTGCGGAGGGTTCACGTACAGCCACATTACAGATCCGGCAATGCAGTTACAATATATCTCACTGTTTCAAACGGGATGGTTCTTGGAATCTATGTGGACTCAAGTGCTTATTCTGCATTTCTTGCGAACACGTAGAGTGCCTCTTTTACAAAGCAGACCGTCAACACCTGTTATATGTACCACGCTTGCGGGAATTATAGCGTTTACAGGAATTACATTTACAAAAAGCGCTTCATTATTTGGATTGACAAGGTTGCCTTGTTGGTATTTCGTATTTCTTTTGATTATTGCCGTGCTGTATATGCTGCTAACTACGATTGTCAAAGCATTTTATCAAAAGAAGTATAAAGAACTTATTTAGAAGGAGGAGTCCATTATGAAAAAGAAAATTGGATATATTCCTGTGGATTCCGCCCTTGAAGTATGGCTTATGGAGAAATTGATGAAAGAGCCACCGAAAAGCGAATGCACAAGCGAATTGCTTTCCGGAATTAAAGATATGTTGAGCGGAGAATTAACTACGCTTGTGTTAAGCATTTCGGATGATACAGACATTTCGTCAATTACTTCATTTGATAAAATACAAATCGGAGAATTGGAGATCAATCCTAAGGGAAGGCGTGTCAAGGTGGGTGAGACGGAGATAAGTCTTACACCAAAAGAGTTTGATATACTGTACTTTCTTGTTCAAAATCGAGGTGAAGTATTTACCAAAGAGCAAATATATCGTGCAGTATGGTCGGATGACTATCTTTTGGACGATAGCAATATTATGGCTTTTATACGAAAGTTAAGGAAGAAAATAGAACCGGATCCCGATTCCCCCAAGTACATTTTAACTATTTGGGGTATCGGATATAAATTTAACGATCAATTATAAGTTTTCAGATAAACTTAATTCTTGCAAAATCGCAAGGAAATCGCAAGGTTTTGACCATGTGATTATCCTTGCTTTTTTTGTATCCTATATAAGGTCGAAGCAAGCAGAAAATTCTTAATTGCAGCTACGATTGTTTCAAAACGAAATTGAAAGGAGTGTATCGCTATGGATTTCACCTGTATTTTTTTCGGCACTTTGTTCACAATAGCCGGAATTGTACTTGCTTGTAGAAAAGGGCTTGCCAATTTGCCTGCGTGGAAAAATATGTCACAGCAAGAAAAGGAAAAAATCAATATCGTATTGCTTTGTCGTAATATCGGAGGAATCATTTCTTTAAGCGGAATTGTTTTTTTGGCGAAAGGGTTGTTGTCAGGCTTTTCAAATCGCTGTTTTGTGATAGCTATGATTGTTTGGCTCGTTGTTGCAGGTGTTGATGTTTGGTACATCGGAAAGAGCAAACGTTATATGAGCAAATAAATCAGTTGCAAAGTCATCATGAAATCAATCAAAAAAGACGAAACACGGATAAGAAATTATTCATTGTTTGCAAACCAAAGTTTCTCTTTGGTTTATGAAGGAGGTAAGAAAGATGAACAAAAAAGAAAATCGCATTGCTATTCGTCAGGCTGCTCAAAAAGCGGTTATTCGTGACGAACAAAACCGTCGCATTCAGTTTGCGGCAACAAATACTATAAAAGATGTTTTAAAAAACTTACATTCTACTTTGCGTGGCCTTGATGAAGATACTGTATCGGTAAGCCGTAACAAGTATGGTTCAAACAAGATAACGCACGAAAAAAAGAAGTCCTTGGTCAAACGGCTTGCAGGCGCTTTCATAAATCCATTTACCGCAATTCTGTTCTGTTTAGCATTGGTATCAACTCTTACGGATATGATTTTCCCTTACTTTTCTCTTTTGGAAAGCTCTCCCGAAGACTTTGACCCATTAACAGTTGTAATCATTATGACTATGGTTATTATTTCCGGTACACTTCGTTTTGTTCAAGAGTCAAGAAGTGGAAATGCTGCGGAAAAACTTTTATCGATGATTACCACTACTTGCACTGTATCCCGTAGGAATCAAGAAAAGACAGAAATTCCCATGGATGAACTTGTTGTCGGTGATATTGTTCACTTATCAGCCGGAGATATGATACCGGCAGATGTTCGCATAGTAGATGCAAAGGATTTGTTTATCAGTCAAGCAAGCCTTACAGGTGAGAGCGAACCTATCGAAAAGACGCCAAATGTCAGCGCCATTTATGAGAGCATTACCGATTATACAAATATTGCATTTATGGGAAGTAATGTAATTTCTGGTAGTGCAACTGCAATAGTTATTTGCACGGGTGATAATACTTTGTTTGGTTCAATGGCATCAGCAGTTGAAGGCGAAGCAGTGGAAACAAGCTTTACAAAGGGCGTAAATGCCGTTTCTTGGGTGCTGATAAGATTTATGCTTGTTATGGTTCCGCTTGTTTTCTTCATCAATGGAATTACAAAAGGCAACTGGTTAGATGCTTTCTTATTCGGTATTTCGGTTGCGGTAGGTTTAACTCCCGAAATGCTCCCGATGATTGTTACTACTTGCCTTGCAAAAGGTGCCGTTTCGATGAGTAAGAAGCAGACAATTGTTAAGAACCTCAATTCAATTCAAAATTTCGGCGCAATAGATATTCTCTGCACAGATAAAACAGGAACTTTAACTCAAGATAAGGTTGTGTTGGAATATCATCTCAATGTAAATGGCGAAGATGATACGAGAGTTTTACGCCACGCTTATTTGAACAGTTATTTCCAGACCGGATATAAAAATCTTATGGATTTGGCTATCATAAATAAAACCGAGGAAGAAGAAGCGGCGGATTCCCGATTGTTGGATTTGTCTGAAAACTATGTAAAGGTAGATGAAATTCCGTTTGATTTCAAAAGACGCCGTTTGACAACAGTGGTGCAAGATAAGTCCGGCAAAACGCAGATGGTAACAAAAGGTGCGGTTGAAGAAATGATGGCTATATGTACCTTTGCCGAATACAACGGAAGGGTTGAGCCACTAACTGACGAAATTCGCAATCGGATTTTGAAAACAGTAGATAATCTTAATGACAAGGGCTTCCGTGTACTTGCAATAGCACAGAAAAGCAATCCTTCCCCTGTCGGTGCATTTGGTGTAAAAGACGAAAGTGATATGGTTCTAATAGGATATCTTGCATTTCTTGACCCGCCTAAAGAATCAACGGCAGAAGCAATAAAAGCGTTGAAATCTCACGGTGTTAAAACGAAAATTTTAACCGGTGATAATGACAAGGTAACACGCACAATTTGCAAACAGGTAGGATTAAAAGTTCGTAATATGCTTTTAGGCTCAGATTTGGACAATATGACCGATATTGAATTAGCAAAAGCAGCCGAAACTACGGAGGTATTCGCTAAACTTACACCGGATCAGAAGGCAAGAGTTGTTTCTGTACTTCGTGAAAACGGCCACACGGTCGGATTTATGGGTGACGGTATAAATGACGCTGCAGCGATGAAAGCTGCCGATATAGGCATATCGGTCGACACTGCCGTAGATGTTGCGAAAGAATCAGCTGATATTATTCTCCTTGAAAAAGATTTGATGGTTTTAGAACAAGGAATTATAGAGGGTCGAAAAACCTACGCCAATATGATTAAGTATATTAAGATGACAGCTTCATCAAACTTTGGCAATATGTTTTCAGTTTTAGCAGCGTCTGCATTGCTACCGTTCTTACCAATGATGAGTGTACATCTTATATTCTTAAATCTTATCTATGACCTTAGCTGTACAGCAATTCCGTGGGACAATGTTGACGAAGAATTTATCGCAAAGCCTCGTAAGTGGGATGCTTCGAGCGTTGGAAGCTTTATGATTTGGATTGGACCAACAAGTTCAATTTTTGATTTTACAACCTATATCTTTATGTATTTTGTATTTTGTCCGAGGTTTGTATCAAACGGCGCACTTTTCAGCGAATTGTCTGCTCATTACAGCGGAGCTGCGCTTGAAAAGGTTCAAGCTCTGTACATAGGAATGTTCCAAGCGGGATGGTTTGTCGAATCAATGTGGAGTCAGACATTGGTAATTCATATGATTCGTACCGCAAAATTGCCGTTCATTCAGAGCCGTGCTTCCACATCTGTAACTTTGCTTACAATGAGTGGAATTGCCGCATTGACTATTATACCATTTACTCCTTTGGGAACAGCTCTCGGATTTGTTGCTTTACCTGCTTCATACTTTGCTTATCTTATTCCGTGTATATTGCTTTATATGATGTTGGCAACCAGTTTGAAAAAAGCCTATGTTCGTCATTACGGCGAATTGCTTTAAGGAGGTATAGTTATGAAATGGAATGAAATTTGGATGACTCTTTTCGGAACGACAGAATGGCTTGGTCTAAATATGGGTTTCTGGGTGTCTATGTTAGTTGTTTTGATAATCGTCGTATTAATGAATGCAGTCTTTTGGGGAATAAAACCCAAACCCAAGGTTGAAAATAACTTGAAAGAGGCGGATTATAATGATAAATTTGATTTTTGAACCGAGCCTCTCAAAAGTTTAATAGAATCTATTGTCGGCGGTAATAAAATAATTTAACAAAAACCTTGCATCAGGTCTTAGGGCGTCCCTAAAGAGCAAAATTACCGTTTGTATATACAAACGGTCTGCTCGCTAAGATTGAACATTTGATATTGACTTCGCATTACCCATAATCTTTACAATTAAAAAATCAAGGCACAGCTTACGGAGAAAAATTCGTAGGCTGTGTCTTTTTCTTTTTGCCGATTAAAATTTAATACAAAACTCAAACTATATTTTCCCTTTCGATTTAATAAATCGGAGGGATTTTTTGTTTCTGAAACTTTTTCTCTTTGGAGGGGGCAAAATGGTTCTCCCGTTTCAAACAAGTGAGAGGGTAAATAAAAAACTTTTGAAAATCAGGAAAATGGGTGTGCATTTCGTCACCCTTTGTCCAAATGAGTAGAGAGGTAAATATTAAAAAATATAAATTTTTCAAAAACACCCCCCAAAAAAGCATTCCCGGTTCTAACAAGTGAAGGGGTAATAAAAAATATTGGTCAGAGGGTTAATTTTTGACCGTTTTCGTTGCCTACCAAGTGAGAGGGAAAATTTATTTGCAAATAGGGGGGTGCAAAATGCCTCTCCCGGTTCAAACAAGTGAAAGGAGTTTTTACAATGCCGAGATTATCAAAGAAAGCAAAGCAAGAATGGGATTTCTTCATAAATCCCGAAACAGGCAGACGAACATACAACAGCCTTTGCCGAAAATGCAAAAACAAATGCAAGCAGAGCCACAAGGCAATCGTTGTTTTCTGCCCGAAGTACAAATCCAAAAGAGGAGCAAAAAGCGTTAAAAATCGCCGTGAATATGACGACAGCGGTTAATTTGATATAGCGATACTTGTTTTCAATAAAATGCCGATACAAAAGAAAAAATTGCCGATTTCGGCACCTTTTCAATACAAAAAACAAGAGGTGCAAAGCAAAGATAAATCGGTGATTAAAAACAAAACGGAGAGTGGCCGTATAAATATATAAATAAATATATAGCTTTTACTTTCCGATAAAAAGAATTTATTAAGAAGGGATATATTATGATACAAAACAAAGTTTACACAAGAGAAGAAATTAGAGAAGAACATATCATTACCTCCGATTACAAATTTATTGACAAAGAGGGCGAATACTTCGCAAAGTTAATAATGCGAGCAGAGGCAAGCCGAAATATGATGCGACTTTTTTTTCGGCTAAGTGACGGAAGAAAAATAATCACACCTGTATTTTGGTGGCAGAGTTATCTTGGTTTTTACGAGATAGATAACGGAACGAATTTAAGATTGATTTATGAGAAAAACCATAAGGGTATTTCCCTCAAAAAAGTTGAAATATTAAAGGAGGCAGAAAAATGATAAAAACAGTAGATATAAATTTGCTCATTCCATTTGAAAATCATCCATTTAAGAAAAGAAGCGGAATCGAACAGCAAGAATTAACAGAGAGCATAAAAGAAAACGGATTGCTTGAACCGATAATTGTCCGTCCTTTTCCGGCAGGTAAGTACGAAATTATCAGCGGACACAGACGAGTTGAGGCGTGCAAAGAATTGGGGATAACAAGCATACCTGTGACAATAAAAGAATTAACAAAAGACGAGGCGATTGTGCAAATGGTGGATTCAAACATACACCGAGAACATATATTGCCAAGCGAAAAAGCCTTTGCCTACAAAATGAAATTAGAGGCTTTAAAACATCAAGGTAAAACTTATGGACAAGTTGTCCACAAGTCAAGAGATAACATATCCGACACTGAAAGCGGCAGAAATGTTCAGCGATATATCCGTCTGACATATTTAATACCCGAATTACTTAAACTTGTAGACGAGGAACGGATAGCCTTTACTCCAGCGGTTGAGATTTCATATCTGTTGGAATATGAGCAAAGAACATTGCTTGACCAAATCGAATTTACAGACGCTACACCGTCATTATCGCAAGCACAAAGGCTTAGAAAATTCAGCGAACAAGGCAGATACTCAACCGATGTTGTGTTTGCCGTTTTGTGTGAGGAAAAGCCCAATCAAAAAGAACAGGTTAGATTTATGGAAGAAGATATACGCAAATATTTTCCGAAAAACTACACCAAATCCGATATGCAGAAAACAATAATATCACTGCTTGAAAAATGGCAGAGACAAAGAGAAAAAAGCAGGAGGGATGAACGATGACAAAGCGATATATTACAAATTTCAGTAGCGAAAATAAAAAATACTGTTTCAACGGCGTAGCCTATACGGTCGAATCCCGTTTTGAAAAACCGAACATTATTCATTTGGCCGATAACAATCATTTTAAACACCGTATTCAAAAATATCTCACGGGCGATTTCGCAGAATTGTCCTTTGATAGCATTAATGATAAAATGACAGATGAATATGATCGTTCGACTGTCGGAAAGGAGGATTAAATGCAGTCGAAAAATAAAAACCAAATAGGAATAACAGCTCTTTATTGCCGCTTATCCCGTGACGACGGAACAGACAGTGACAGTAATTCCGTTTCAAATCAGAAAAAGCTGTTATCCGTCAAGGCGAAAGAAATGGGTCTAACGGATACAAAATATTATGTGGATGACGGATATACCGGAACAAATTTTGTTGAGGTAAGATAACGATACCTTTTTTGCAGAGGGTGTTATCTTACCTCTTTTTGATGTATGTTAGATAGCATAACTCTTTACGTCGGCTCCTATCTGTCTGAAATAGGAGATACTTTCGGTAGGCTTGTCACCTGTATCAACTCTGCCGACAAAGCTATAAAAGATTTCGATTTTGCGGGTGTTCGTTTCCTTATCCAGTTCGTGAATAAGAATACGGTCAATAAATTCATGGACGTTTTCGTAGGTCAGTTCTTCAATCGCTGTGTATCTGCGTACCAGTGCGACAAACCTTTTTACGTCCGCGCTGCGCTCGGTGGCGTTGTCGATTTCCTGTGACAGCTCCGCAATCCTCCGGGTCAGCGTCTTTTTTTCTTCATCATAGCCGGAAGTCAGAAAAGCAAATTGTTCATCTGAAAGTTTCCCTAAAGCGTTGTCCTCGTAGAGCTTGCGGAATAAGATGTTCAGCTCGTTAATACGGTTCTGCGCCTTGTCAAGCTCTTTCCGCTGCTGTGTCAGCGTCTTTTGTACTGCCTTTGCGCTGCACTCGTTGGCTGTTTCGATAAACTCCTGTTCATGCTCTTTCACATAAGACGTTACTCGCTGCAAGTCTGCAAGGACAAGTTCTTTCAATACGCTTTTGCGGATATAATGCGTAGTGCAGAGCATATCATTTCTTGCCCGGTTGCGGTAGTTGCCGCAAGTGTAGGCGTGTTTCCGTTCAAGCGTCCCGGCTCCGCGTACTGCATACATTTTGTAGCCGCAGTCCCCGCAAAAGAGCAGCCCGGAAAACAGGTCAATTTCATCAACCTTTGTCGGGCGTTGCCGGGTGGCAATCCGCTTCTGTGCAAGTTCAAAGGTTTCTTCATCAATCAAAGGTTCGTGAGTGTTGGGGAAGAAATACCTTTTTTCCTCCGGGTTCTTTTTCGTCTTTTTCGACTTATAAGATACCTTGTAGGTTTTCCCGGTTATGGTATGCCCTAAATATTCTTTCCTTGTCAGAATGTCGTACAGCGTCTTATCCGGCCAGTTGTACCATGCGTTGAGCTGTGGGCGGGGGTGGCGTTTGCTCCCTGTCCTGCGGTAGCGCAGTTCCCCGACGGTCAGTATTTCATTGTCCCGCAGCCAGTTCTGGATTTCACACATACGGTCGCCCCGTACATACATTGCAAAAATCTGTTTTACGACGTGCGCCGTTTCCGGGTCGGGTATCAGATGATTGCGGTTATCCGGGTCGATAAGGTAGCCGTAAGGAGCTTCGCCGTTGACGCGCTCGCCTTTCTGCGCCTTTGCCTGTTTGACAGCCCGGATTTTCTTTGAGGTGTCGCGGGCGTAAAACTCGTTGAACCAGTTCCGCAGAGGGGTAAACTCGTTATCTTCCCTTGCTGTGTCTACACCGTCGTTAATGGCAATGTAGCGCACTTCATATTCGGGAAAGACAATCTCTATCAGCTCCCCGGTTTTCAGATAATTACGTCCCAGACGGGAAAGGTCTTTTGTTATGACGGTCGCCACGTTCCCGGCTTCAACCTCATGCAGCATGGCTTGAAGCCCCTCACGCTCAAAGCTCACGCCGGAAAATCCGTCGTCTACGAAAAAGCGCGTGTTGAAAAAGTGGTGTTCGTCAGCATACTTTTGTAAAATCAGTTTTTGGTTCTGTATGCTCTCGCTTTCCCCGGCTTGCATATCTTCCTGGCTCAATCTGCAATATAAAGCGGTAATCTTGTCTGTCTGTAACATTTTGTCCTCCTTTCCGACGACAGACAAGCATGGTATTTGTACTGTCTATATTATACCACATACCGCTGCCTGTGTCATGTATAAAATGTGAAGAAACGCCCTATTTCCGGGCGTTTGCGGGGTTCAGTTCCATGTCTTTGCGAATGAGTTTTTTTATCTTTTTATCCAGTGTGTCCGTTGCGCGTTCACTTGCGGACGAACATACAAGGTAAGTAACTTTTCCTATTTTATGCTCCGTTGTGGTAACGGGCGTTTGGTTTTGCGTCAAAGAAAATCCCCCTTTCTTTCGCAAACATATAATATAGTCTATGAATAGCAGCAAGTCCACTATTCAATAAAACAAAGGCTTTAATCGGACGGTTATTAGCATAACCTCATGGGAATTTCACCCCGGCATGGTTCTCATGCCGCCCTACCCATTGCCTGCGACGCTCTTAACGCTCGGACTGTGGCTGTAAGGAAGTATCATTGTATATTCTGCGTGTCGTCGCCCGCAAGCCGCTACACTTGCTTTCCGGCGCGGTGTTGGTCGCTCGGCTGTCCGGGCGGGGATAACCTCACCCGGATAGCGTCATGGCGCACCCGCCGTATGGCTCGGCGCAAAAGGAACGTATCCGATTTGCCCTATGCTGCGCCGCCGTTATCTTGCGCCGCTTTCTTTGTCAAGGTTCAGAATGGCTTTGCTGCCGCGTCAGCAGCGGAACGGAAAAGGGGGAGAGAGAAAGCGTCCCGCCGCCGCTGCGGTTTATTCCTCTGCCTTAAAGGTGAGGACAGCCATCATCAGTTTTGCTTGCAGCCGTTCCCGAATGTCGTGGTCTACGCCAAAATAGACGTTCCCGCGCTCGTCGTACAGCTTCCGCATGGAGAGGCGGGCTATGTAGCCGCTGAAATGCTGCAAGACAATCTTCATGGCGTCCGGGTCGCCCTTTGTCGCTGCCACAATGACAGGATAAGGAACAAGGGCATTTTCCGGGTAGCCGGGTTCGTTACCATTCGTCCCATTCATCAGCATTTTCCTCCAGATATTTTCTTAATTTCTCAAAAGAGCTTGTCCGCCTGTACTGTATCGTGCTTCTCGACGTGTTGAACAGCTCCGCAATCTCGGTATCGTTCATTCCCTCGAAGTAATACAGCAATATGGCTTTGCGCTTTTCTTCCGGCAAAGTACGGATTGCTTCAAGAAGCAGCTTTGGCGTGATTTTCTTCCCGGCTTTCTCAAAGACGGTTTCGGCGGCTTCACGTTTGAAATATTCATCAAACGTATGAAGCTGCCGCGCTTCGTCTAAGGTCATGTCGGAAAAGGTCACTTCCTTTGCCTTGTGTCTGCGAAGTTCTCTATGGGTGTCGCAAGCTTCATTGTGCAATACCGTATTACAAAACTTCTGAAAAGCACACTGTTTGTAAAACTCCCTGCTATTAGGTTCCACATTCTCACCTCCTTTCTCGTTGGAAAGTTGGTGGTGCTTCCCCCCTTTTCGCGGGGCAATACGGCGTTTTTCAAAAACGCCGAAGATTTTTTGAAATTTCTTCAAAAATTTTTTGAACGTACAAAATGCGCCCGTCCGAAAAGCCCGGACGGGCGCATAGGCATTGTAAGCAGTATCCAGATGATTAGACAGTTCATATATATAAGCGTAGTTTCCCCCGGTGGTGGGCGGGCTTTTTTTGATAAGTCAATAACTGTCGGATTTTGTCGATATGCTTTTTGCTTCATGGCGGCTACCTCCTTTAGCCGCCGATTTCAACAGTGATACCGCGTCATTTCATTAGAAGATAAAAAGAAACGGCGGCTTTGATTTTTCAAAGCTGCTGCGGAAATCAAAGAACGACAAGCAACAGTTCTGATTTTGCTCCAATATGGTTATTAGGGGCACAAATTAAAATCAAAAAAGAGCCGATAACAGCAGTATTTCAAACTGCATATTATCGGCTCTGCGTCTGTGCGTCTGGCTCTTTTAATTAAATTATTTCTGTTGTTTTTTGGCTTTATTATATGTATTAGCTAACTGTCCACAAGCTGCTTTAATCTCTCTACCATGAGAAACTCTCATGGTAACTTCAAGTCCTGTTTGCTCTAATTGATGTTTGAACGCAACCATTTCTTGTTTTTGTGGTGCTCTAATTTTTGAATTACTCGTCGGGTTGTATTGCAGCACGTTAATCATAACATTTTTGCCCTTAAACCATTTTGCAAGTTGCCTTATATCTGAGGAACGGTCATTTATACCTGGTAAAAGCAAATACGCAAATACCACTTTTCGATTATGCCTTTGAGAATAGGACAATGCTTGCTTAACAACATCTTCAATAGCGTACATGTGCATATGAGGAATGATACAGTTTCTCGCAGCCTGTGTTGCTGCATGTAAAGATATTGTCAACTGAATTTTTAGATGTTCTTCGCGCAATTTTTTTAATTGATTAACTGGACCAACTGTTGATACGGTAATGCCGTCGGTTGGAAAGTTAAGTCCATTTCTATCTCGAAGAATATGGATTGCTGCAATCAAGTTGTCGTAATTGAATAAAGGTTCTCCCATTCCCATAAAAACGATACGATTTACTTTTTGACGTATCAATACAACCTGCTGCACAATTTCAGACGGTGTTAGATTACGAACAAAACCATTGCGTCCGGACTCACAAAAAATACAGCCAACAGAACAACCAACTTGCGTACTTACGCAAACAGTCCCACCATCTCGCCGTTTAATAAAAACCGTTTCAATATACCTGTTATCTTTCAATTCATAAACATACTTTTCAGTATCGCTACTTTTATAGACTTTTTTTGTTGATATTGATAGATTTTCTTTGTGAAATGGCTGTTTATACAATTCCGTATATAAGGCTCTTGCTTTATCCTCTCCAATTACTTCCGACATTTCTTTGTAAGTAAATCCGTATGGGTCATTCAATATTTCCGTAGGTGTACTTTTAGGTAAGTGTTTCATTTAAATATCCTTCCTTTTCAAAATTAAAAAGTTTGTTTTTCAGAGTTTTTGATTATGATTTCTAGTTTTTCAACATCAACGATATGCGTTAATTTACATTTAGGGCAGAAAAGAGGAAAATTTCTTAATACCGTATTATAAAATACTTGAACCCTCGTCTTTCCGTTACAAATTGGACATTTTATCCAATATTTTTCAAGCATAATATTTCTCCTTTTGCGCAAAAAAATGCAGGTCAATTCTCAACATGAGCATTGACCTGCATTTATACATATAATACTACAACAAAATTAAGGCATAGTTTTTATACTATGTCTATACGTCGTTAGTTTTGTTGTATAGCATACGCAAAATAAGCATGACAAAAAAGCCCATATTGAAAATGGGAAAAATCTTTTTTGATTTCAATGCTTATCGAATACGCATGCTATGTAACATAAACATTCCCCCCCTTTTATATAATATTATATACAAAAGCAGCTTGTTGTCAACATATATATATGAATTATTTTGGCTAACTGATAGAACTACGTAGACATATCCAAGAAGAAAGGGGAACAGTAAAATGTAATAGGGTGAATAACTATGGCAAAAAGACCAGTACCACGATACGACTTTAAGGCTTTTGGGGCAGCGATAAAGGCAGCGCGTGAGGGATGCAAGGAGAGCCGCAAGAAAGTAGGCGACGAAATGTTTATCTCGCCGCGCTACCTTGCGAACATTGAGAACAAGGGGCAGCACCCAAGTTTACAGATATTCTTTGAGCTGATACAGCGTTACCATATATCCGTAGACCAATTCCTTTTAGAAACGCCGCCGGAGAAGAACACGCAGCGGCGGCAGCTTGACGCGCTTCTTGACGGTATGAGCGATACAGGCATACGGATTGTAACCGCAACGGCAAAGGAGATTTCCGAAGTCGAAAAAGAGGGCGAATAGGAATGTCCGACTTAAAACTGAACAGGATTTAGAAAGCGTTGTAATCTTTTTTGAGGTTGCAGCGTTTTTCTTTTGCGTAAGTTTGGCAAAATCGCTTTTTCTCCGTAGTAGGTGATAAGAGCCTAAAGGATAAAAACATTCGTAGCAAGCATAGGAAGCGGGTACCACTTCCGTATTTTCGCCCTCCCGCGCTGCGGCGCGTCGGTTGAAAATTGCTTGTTGGGAAGTGTCCCAAACCCTCGG